>Ga0209281_1000090_pt1 | contig 242950 bp, 213 predicted proteins | sample MedtruBG_FD_187514 | JGI IMG/M metagenome (GOLD analysis project Ga0209281, IMG submission 187514) | Root nodule microbial communities of legume samples collected from California, USA - Medicago truncatula BG (SPAdes) (version 2) | ecosystem: Host-associated > Plants > Roots > Nodule | place...
GGGGACTCGAACCCCTGTTACCGCCGTGAAAGGGCGGTGTCCTAGGCCACTAGACGAAGGGGACGCAAACCCTTCTATACAACTGATCAACGCTGAGTGTTGATCGCTTCAAGGCCGGTGTGGCCAGGCCTCGAAGTGTAAATTGGTGGAGCTAGACGGGATCGAACCGTCGACCTCTTGCATGCCATGCAAGCGCTCTCCCAGCTGAGCTATAGCCCCTCATCGTTGATGTCATCGCTGAGGACGGGGCGAATCTTAAGGGCGTATCGAAAGCCTGTCAAACTTATTTTTCAAAAAAATTAAAATTTTTTGCCGACATAACAACCACTTACCGCCCTCCCCCCGGAAATCCGGGGTTTGGGGAAAGAGCGCAGGCCCGTAGGAGCTGGCGAAGCCTGCGATCTTTTCGGAGCAACCAGAAAGCAAGATCAAAAGATCGCAGCCTTCGGCAGCTCCTGCACAAGGTCAAATGCGCTTAGGCGATGGCGCCCAGCAGCTTTTCCCATTCCTTGTTTTCTTTCTTCGACACGCCGCCCAGCAGGTCAATGGCCTGGCGCAGACGGAAACGGGTCAGGTCCGGCCCGAGGATTTCCATCGCATCGAGCACCGACACAGAGCTGGCCTGGCCGGTGATCGCAGCGAACATCAGCGGCATGGCGTCACGCAGCTTCAGCTCCAGGGATTCGACCACCGCCTGAATGGTCGCGGTGATGCTGTCCTTCTCCCACTGACGCAGGCTTTCGAGCTTCCACAGGATCAACTGCATCAACTGCCGAACCTGATCGCCCGACAGTTTCTTGGATTCGAACAGCTTGGCATCGGGGTTCACGCCACCGGCAAAGAAGAACCCGGCCAGCGGTGCCACCTGGCTGAAGGTTTCGACCCGGCCCTGCACGTGCGGTGCGATCTTCATCATGTATTCGGAGTTGAACGCCCACTTCTGCACGCGCGCGGCGAACTCTTCCACCGGCAGGTCACGCAGCCACTGGCCGTTGAGCCACGACAGTTTCTCGATATCGAAGATCGGCCCGCCGAGGGACACACGCTTGAGGTCGAAGTTGTCGACCATTTCCTGCAACGAGAACTTCTCGCGTTCGTCCGGCATCGACCAGCCCATGCGGCCCAGGTAGTTGAGCATCGCTTCGGGCATGAAGCCCATGCGCTCGTAGAAGGTCACCGAGGTCGGGTTCTTGCGCTTGGACAGCTTGCTCTTGTCCGGGTTACGCAGCAGCGGCATGTAGCACAGCTCCGGTTGTTCCCAGCCGAAGTACTCGTACAGCAGGATCAGCTTCGGTGCCGATGGCAACCACTCTTCGCCACGCAATACGTGGGTGATGCCCATCAGGTGGTCGTCGACCACGTTGGCCAGGAAGTACGTCGGCAGGCCGTCGGTCTTCATCAGAACTTGCATGTCCATGCGGTCCCACGGGATTTCAACGTCGCCACGCAGCATGTCCGGCACCACGCAGACGCCTTCGCTCGGTACTTTCATGCGGATAACGTGGGGCTCGCCAGCGGCCAGGCGACGGTCGACTTCTTCCTTGGACAGCAGCAGCGCGCGGCCGTCGTAACGCGGGGTTTCACCGCGAGCCATCTGCTCGGCGCGCATCTGGTCCAGCTCTTCGGCGGTGCAGAAGCACGGGAAAGCATGACCGAGTTCTACAAGCTGCTGGCAATACTTCTGGTAAATGTCGCCGCGCTCGCTTTGACGGTACGGACCGTGCGGGCCGCCGACATCCGGGCCTTCGCTCCAGTCGATGCCCAGCCAGCGCAAGGCGTCGAAAATCTGCTGTTCGGACTCGCGGGTCGAACGCAACTGGTCAGTGTCTTCGATCCGCAGGATGAACTCACCGCCGTGTTGCTTGGCAAAGCAATAGTTGAACAAGGCGATGTAGGCGGTACCTACGTGGGGATCCCCGGTAGGCGATGGCGCGATGCGAGTGCGGACGGTGGTCATGGCATGTCTCGAAAAGAATAAAAGCGAAGTTCAAACAAGGCGCGAATGGTAACAGGCGACACCCGCCCGGCTCCAGTGAACAGGGCATTTAAGCCAAGGTTGCGTCTGTAACGCCCGTATAGGGAGGTGAATGGCCGAATATCAGCCGATGGCATTTACCGCTTATCGGCTGTATGCCAGATTTGCCTGCTGATAACTTCTCTTACAATTTCTCGACTACAGTTTGCCCCATGCCTGCCCAACTCAAGCGTCGCCTCTTCTCGTTCCTGCTGATTGTCCTGTTGATTGCCGGGGGCCTGTTTGCCCATTGGCTGTTCAAGGGGCGCTTTTATGAAAGCACCGACAACGCTTATGTCCAGGGCGAGATCACCCGCGTGTCGAGCCAATTGGGCGCGCGTATCGATAAGGTGCTGGTGCAGGACAACCAGCATGTCGAGAAAGGCCAGTTGCTGGTCAAACTCGAAGGCGACGACTTCCGCCTCGCGGTCGACCGCGCCAATGCCGCCCTGGCCACCCGCGAGGCCGAGCGCCTGCAAGCCCAGAGCAAACTGACCCAGCAGGCCAGCCTGATTGCCGCCAGCGAAGCGCAAGTCGCGTCCAGCCAGGCCAGCCTGGGTCGCTCGCAAATCGACCTGACCCGCGCCGAGACCTTGCGCAAACCAGGCTTTATTTCGGAAGAACGGGTGACCACCCTCTCCGCCGACAACCACATCGCCCGCTCGCAAGTGGCCAAGGCCCAGGCCGACGCGCAAGGCCAGCGCCAGCAGGTCAATGCCCTGAATGCGGAAATCAAACGCCTCGACGCGCAGATCGCCAACGCCAGAACCGACCTGGCCCAGGCCGAACTGAACCTGACCCGCAGCGAAATCCACGCGCCCATCAGCGGCCTGATCGGCCAGCGTGCAGCCCGCGAAGGCCAATACGTGCAGGCCGGCGCTTACCTGTTGTCGATCGTGCCGGACGAAGACATCTGGATTCAGGCCAATTTCAAGGAAACCCAGATTGGCCACATGCAACCCGGCCAGGAAGCCGAACTGACCTTCGACGCCTACAGCGACACTCCGATCAAAGCCCGGGTCGACAGCCTGTTCGCCGCCTCGGGTGCGCAGTTCAGCCTGTTGCCACCGGACAATGCCACGGGCAACTTCACCAAAGTCGTCCAACGGATTCCGGTAAAACTGACCTTCGCCGCGGACAATCCGCTGCGCGGCAAGATCCGCCCAGGCATGTCGGTCACCGCCAAGGTGAACATCAAGGACACCCCTGAAGAAGTCACCCCCAAAGTGAGCCACAAAGACGCCCCTGACGATGGCCGGTGATCAACTGATCCGCCCGGTCGGCGAACCGACCCGGCGGGACTGGATTGCAGTGATGAGCGTGATGCTCGGTGCGTTCATGGCGGTGCTGGACATCCAGATCACCAATTCCTCGCTCAAGGACATCCAGGGTGCGCTGTCGGCGACCCTGGAAGAAGGTTCGTGGATTTCCACCTCGTACCTGGTGGCGGAAATCATCATGATCCCGCTCACCGCCTGGCTCGTGCAGTTGCTGTCGGCGCGACGCCTGGCGGTGTGGGTGTCCCTCGGGTTCCTGGTCGCATCCCTGCTCTGCTCCATGGCGTGGAGCCTGGAAAGCATGATCGTGTTCCGCGCCCTGCAAGGCTTTACCGGTGGCGCGCTGATTCCGCTGGCGTTCACCCTGACCCTGATCAAGCTCCCGGAACACCACCGCGCCAAAGGCATGGCCATGTTCGCCATGACCGCCACATTCGCGCCCTCCATCGGCCCGACCCTCGGCGGCTGGCTGACGGAAAACTGGGGCTGGGAATACATCTTCTACATCAACATCCCGCCCGGCCTGATCATGATCGCCGGCCTGATGTACGGCCTGGAGAAGAAAGAAGCCCACTGGGAATTGCTCAAAAGCACCGACTACGCCGGAATTCTCACCCTCGGCGTCGGGCTCGGTTGCTTGCAGGTGTTCCTGGAAGAAGGCCATCGCAAGGACTGGCTGGAATCGAGCCTGATCGTAACCCTGGGCAGCATCGCACTGGTCAGCCTGATCAGCTTTGTGATAGTGCAGACCTCCAAACCCAATCCGCTGATCAACCTCGGCATCCTGCGCAATCGCAACTTTGGCCTATCGAGCATTTCCAGTCTCGGGATGGGGGTCGGGCTGTACGGCTCGATCTACCTGTTGCCGCTATACCTGGCGCAGATCCAGAACTACAACGCCCTGCAGATCGGTGAAGTGATCATGTGGATGGGCGTGCCGCAGCTGTTCCTGATCCCGCTGGTGCCCAAGTTGATGAAATACGTCTCGCCGAAATGGCTGTGCACCCTGGGCTTCGGGCTATTCGGTCTGGCGAGCTTCTCCTCGGGCGTGCTGAACCCGGACTTTGCCGGGCCGCAGTTCAATCAGATCCAGATCATCCGTGCCCTGGGGCAGCCGCTGATCATGGTCACTATTTCGTTGATCGCCACGGCGTACATTCTTCCGCAAGACGCGGGGTCGGCCTCGAGCCTGTTCAACATCCTGCGCAACCTCGGCGGCGCCATCGGCATCGCCCTGCTCGCCACCCTGCTGGATGCGCGGACCAAGGTTTACTTTGACTACCTGCGTGAATCCATCGTGCCGGGTAATCCGCAGGTGGCTGAACGGATTGCCTCGCTGGCTGACCGGCTGGGCAACGAAACGGCAGCCCTGGGCAAACTCAGCGAGATCGCCCACCAACAGGCGTCGATCATGGCCTATAACGATGCGTTTCACTTTGTCGGGATTGCGCTGGGGATCAGCATGGTGGCGGTGTTGCTGACCAGGAAATTGCCGGAAGGGTTGAAGGCGGGTGAGGCTCATTGACTCACCGCAAATTACCGTAGGAGCTGCCGAAGGCTGCGATCTTTAGATTGTTCCTTTCAAAACAAGATCAAAAGATCGCAGCCTTCGGCAGCTCCTACAGAATTTGTGTCAGACCGTCAGAAGTCTTTCGCGCAACTTGGCAATCTCGTCGCGCATCTGCGCCGCCGCTTCGAATTCCAGGTCGCGGGCGAGTTGGTACATCTTCTCTTCCAGGGCCTTGATACGCTTGGCGATCTCGCCCGGCGAGCGCAATTCGGCCTCGTACCGGGCGTTTTCCTCGGCAGCCTTGGCCATGCCCTTGCGCTTCTTGCTACGTGAACCGGGTACGGTGGCGCCTTCCATGATGTCGGCGACGTCCTTGAACACGCCTTTGGGGGTGATGCCATTGGCCAGGTTGAAGGCGATCTGCTTGTCGCGACGGCGCTCGGTTTCGCCGATCGCGCGCTCCATGGAGCCGGTGATCCGGTCGGCATACAGAATCGCCCGACCGTTGAGGTTACGCGCCGCCCGGCCGATGGTCTGGATCAGCGAGCGCTCGGAACGCAGGAAGCCTTCCTTGTCGGCATCGAGGATCGCCACCAGCGAGACTTCCGGCATGTCCAGGCCTTCGCGCAGCAGGTTGATGCCCACCAGCACATCGAAGGTGCCAAGGCGCAAATCGCGGATGATCTCGACCCGTTCCACGGTGTCGATGTCCGAGTGCAGGTAACGCACGCGCACGCCGTGGTCGGCCAGGTAATCGGTCAAATCCTCGGCCATGCGCTTGGTCAGCGTGGTGACGAGCACCCGCTCTTCCAGAGCGACGCGCTTGCTGATTTCCGACAGCAAGTCGTCGACCTGGGTCAGTGCCGGGCGAATCTCGATTTGTGGGTCCACCAGCCCGGTCGGGCGCACCACCATGTCAATGACGCGGCCAGCGTGTTCGGCTTCGTAGTTGCCCGGGGTCGCCGAGACGAAAATCGTCTGTGGGCTGATGCGTTCCCACTCATCGAAACGCATCGGCCGGTTGTCCAGCGCCGACGGCAGACGGAAACCGTATTCCACCAGGGTCTCTTTACGCGAACGGTCGCCTTTGTACATCGCACCGACCTGCGGCACGCTGACGTGGGACTCGTCGATCACCAGCAAGGCATCGGCCGGCAGGTAATCGTAAAGCGTCGGTGGCGCCGCGCCGGCTTCGCGGCCGGACAGATAGCGCGAGTAGTTTTCGATGCCGTTGCAGTAACCCAGTTCGAGGATCATCTCCAGGTCGAAACGGGTGCGCTGCTCCAGACGCTGGGCTTCCACCAGTTTGTTGTTGGAGCGCAGGTATTCCAGACGCTCCTGCAACTCGACCTTGATGCCTTCGACCGCGCCCATCAGGGTTTCCCGGGGCGTTACGTAGTGGCTCTTCGGGTAGAAGGTGAAGCGCGGCAGTTTGCGAATCACTTCGCCGGTCAGCGGGTCGAACGCCGACAGGCTTTCCACTTCATCGTCAAACAATTCGATGCGGATCGCCTCGAAATCGGATTCCGCCGGGTGGATATCGATCACATCGCCGCGCACACGGAAGGTCGCACGGGCAAAATCCATGTCGTTGCGGGTGTACTGCAGGTCGGCCAGGCGTCGCAGCAGTTCGCGCTGATCGAGCCGGTCACCGCGATCCACGTGCAACACCATCTTCAAATAGGTTTCCGGACTGCCCAGACCGTAGATGCAGGACACCGTGGTGACGATGATCGCGTCCTTGCGCTCAAGCAACGCCTTGGTCGCCGACAGACGCATCTGCTCGATGTGGTCGTTGATCGACGCATCCTTCTCGATGAAAGTGTCCGAGGACGGCACGTAGGCTTCCGGCTGGTAGTAGTCGTAGTAGGAAACGAAATATTCCACCGCGTTGTTCGGGAAGAACGCCTTGAACTCCCCGTATAACTGCGCCGCCAGGGTCTTGTTCGGCGCCAGCACCAGGGTCGGACGCTGCACCTGGGCGATCACGTTGGCGATGCTGAAGGTCTTGCCCGAGCCGGTCACACCGAGCAGCGTCTGGTGCGCCAACCCGGCCTCGATGCCCTCGACCATCAGTCGGATGGCTTCCGGCTGATCGCCGGCGGGCTCGAAACGGGTGACTAGCTGGAATTCAGACATGAAATACCTCTGGATCACTCTTGCCGGTAAAACCGGCACGAACGAGAAAGACCGCAAACGACCGATGTCGCCCGAAAAAAACTGGATTGTGCTCAATGTGGAGCCGATTGCCAGCGCTTTCAAGGTAAACGTCCTACATCGCGCAAAACCTTTGCCGACGCCATTCGACTACCGGTCGAGAAATAATAGGAAAAACTTACCCGAAATGTTGATTCGCCTGTCGCCAGCCATCGCCGATGGCCTCTATACTAGCTCCCCGTTTGTGCACCGCTCTAGTGCATTCGGCTGGAGCGCGACACGTCCCTCCACACTCCATTCAGAGCCGCCGCAATAATGAGCCTGTTCTCCGCTGTCGAAATGGCACCACGCGATCCAATCCTGGGCCTCAACGAAGCATTCAACGCCGATACCCGGACCAACAAAGTCAACCTGGGAGTCGGTGTTTACTGCAACGAGGAGGGGCGAATTCCACTCCTGCGCGCCGTTGTCGAAGCCGAAACCATTCGCGCCGCTCAACACGTTTCCCGTGGCTACCTGCCAATCGACGGCATCGCCGCCTACGACCAGGCTGTGCAGAAATTGCTGTTCGGCAATGACTCGCCGCTGATCGCCGCTGGCCGCGTCATCACCACCCAGGCCGTTGGTGGTACTGGCGCACTGAAAATCGGCGCCGACTTCCTCAAGCAACTGTTGCCGAACGCCGTCGTGGCGATCAGCGACCCGAGCTGGGAAAACCACCGCGCCCTGTTCGAAACCGCCGGTTTCCCGGTGCAGAACTACCGTTACTACGACGCCGCGACCCACGACGTGAACCGTACCGGCATGCTGGAAGACCTGAACGCGCTGCCAAACGGCTCGATCATTGTGCTGCACGCCTGCTGCCACAACCCGACCGGCGTGGACCTGAGCCCGGCGGACTGGAAGAACGTCCTGGAAGTCGTTAAAGCCAAAGGCCACGTGCCGTTCCTCGACATGGCCTACCAGGGCTTTGGCGATGGCATCGACGAAGACGCCGCCGCCGTGCGCCTGTTTGCTGAATCGGGCCTGACTTTCTTCGCTTCCAGCTCGTTCTCCAAGTCGTTCTCGCTGTACGGCGAGCGCGTTGGGGCCCTGTCGATCGTCAGCGAATCGAAAGAAGAAAGCGCGCGCGTGTTGTCGCAAGTCAAACGCGTGATCCGCACCAACTACTCCAACCCGCCGACCCACGGTGCCAGCGTTGTCGCTGCAGTACTGAACAGCCCGGAACTGCGCGCCCAGTGGGAAGCCGAGCTGGCCGAGATGCGCCTGCGCATTCGTGGCATGCGCACCCAGATGGTCGACCTGCTGGCACAAAAAGCGCCTCAGCGTGATTTCAGCTTCGTCGGTCGCCAGTGCGGCATGTTCTCCTACTCCGGCCTGACGGTTGAGCAAGTTCACCGCCTGCGCAACGAGTTCGGCATCTACGCCCTGGACACCGGCCGCATTTGCGTGGCCGCGCTGAACCAGAGCAACATCAAGGTTGTGACGGACGCTATCGTCCAGGTCATCTGATTACGCCTTGAAATGAAAAACGGGAAGCCATGTGGCTTCCCGTTTTTTTTATTTGCTTCAGATAATTCTCAACGCAACGACGCAGCCCTCTAAACTCCACATAAGTCAAAATGTGGGAGCGGGCTTGCTCGCGAAGACGGCAGTACATTCAATACTTGTACAACCTGACCCACCGCTTTCGCGAGCAAGCCCGCTCCCACAGGATTTGTGTACGAAGCATTCCCGAGAACTCAAATGAAAAACGATGACCTGCGCGCCGACCGCGATGACCTGGATGACCTGGATCACTTCACCCCCCGCGTCCCGACCAAACGCGGCAACAACCTGGTGATGCAAGTGGCCGCCGGTGTGTTTCTTGGCGGCCTGGCCCTGTGGCTGGTGCAATTGGGGGCCACGGCGCTCTACGCCAAGCTGATGCTTGCCACGATTACTTTCGGCGGTTAAGCCAGCTCGGTCGCACGCTGGGTGGCAGCGTCGTCGTAGGCGACATACAGCGATTCCGCAACCTGGCTCTTGATCGCCTTGGTGCTTTCCAGGCCCAGGACAAAGCCTTCGGCCTTGCCGCCAGCGCGGTTCAATGCTTCAGCGGTGCCGGCCTGGATGATGGCGTCGAACAACTTTTCGGCGTGGGGGCCGACACCTTTGGGCAGGCTGATCTGAGAGATGCTCATCGGCGCACCCCGTGGTATCGAGGTGTGAGGGTCAAATGATTCATGGCGCGTACCTTTTCGGCGAATGGCCGGCAGCGCGTGTCACCACTTCCGGGTGGCCATGGTAGACCTCTGGGGCCATCCTGGTAACCGTCAATCGCCACCAAACCACCGCCCATCCCGCTGATTCGCGCCAATTGTTATTCGATGCTTGACTTCTCTTTTTGAATCAGTAAGATACGCGCCATTCCGCGATAGCTCAGTTGGTAGAGCAAGTGACTGTTAATCACTGGGTCCCTGGTTCGAGTCCAGGTCGTGGAGCCAGACAAGGTTCCAGAGAAGGCTTCAAAAATCTCTGAAACCACCGAAAAACCCGCCTTCTCAGGCGGGTTTTTTCGTTTTGGCGTTCTGTGGGATCCCGGTGGGTACCACCCGTTTTAAGGGTAGAGCTTGGTGCTCAGGTGAGTGGCGAGAGGACGGGGTGACGTCCTGTCCACCAGGCTTGCCTGCTTATTCGCTGCCTCCGTTTGACCCGTATTGTCTGGACGGATCTTGAACCAGATGGCGTACATCGCTGGCAGGAACACCAGTGTCATGATGGTTCCGACGAACGTACCTCCGATCAGCGTGTAGGCCAGCGTCCCCCAGAAGACGGAGTGTGTCAGCGGAATGAATGCCAGGATGGCCGCCAGCGCTGTCAGCAGTACCGGGCGGGCACGCTGTACCGTGGCTTCGACCACTGCGTGAAACGGGTCCAGCCCTTCTTGCGCGTTGTGATGGATTTGCCCAATCAGAATCAGCGTATTGCGCATCAAAATGCCCGAAAGGGCGATCAGGCCGACCAGAGCGTTGATACCAAACGGCTGCTGGAAGATCAGCAGTGTCGGCACCACGCCAATCAACCCCAGTGGCGAGGTGAGGAACACCATGATCATCGCCGAGATCGAACGCACCTGGACAATGATGATCAGCAGCGTCATGGCAATCATGATCGGGAATAACGGCAACATCGCTTTACCGGCCTTGCCCGACTCCTCGATTGCACCCGCCTGTTCAATCCGATATCCGCCAGGCAGCTTGTCGATGACCGGCTGTAGCTCCTTCATGATCACGCCCGAGACGTCTGGCGGCTGCAAGCCTTCGGCAATGTCGCCACGCACGGTGATGGTCGGCGTGCGGTCACGACGCCGCAGGATCGGATCTTCCATACGCACATCGACCGCTCCGACCTGAGACAACGGAATCCGCTGCCCCGCCGCACCCACCAGCGTAAAGCCTTCTATCCTGGCGGGATCGAGCCGGATATCACCCGCTGCGCGACCCACCACCTGCACCGAACGAATGTCCTCACGAACCGCGGTGATCGGTACTCCGGCCAGCAGGAACTGCAATTGCTGCGCGACTGAATTTGACGTCAACCCCACCGCCTCCAGGCGATCCTGATCCAGGGTAAAATGCAGCGTCGGCGCCAGCGGTCCCCAATCGGTGTTGACGGTTCTCATCATCGGGCTCGACTGCAACACGCCCTGTACCTGGCTCGCAATCTCGCGCAACTTTGACGGATCAGGCCCCATCACCCGGTAGGCAACAGGGAATGGCGAGTACGGACCAAACACAAGCTGAGTCACCCGGACACGCGCTTCCGGGGCAAGTCCCTCAGCCGTCGCTTCGCGGATACGGAACTTGAGGGTCTCGCGCGCTTCCTGGCTGTCCGTCAGCACCACAATCTTCGCGAACGACGGATCAGGGAGTTCCGGCGCCATCGCCAGATAGAAGCGCGGCGCGCCTTGCCCGATATAGGCCGTGACGATCTTTACCTCATCCTGCTTTTGCAGCCAGGCCTCTATCCTGGCGGTGGTCGCGCTGGTCTGCTCAATGGAGGCTCCATAAGGCATTTGCACTTCAATCAATACCTCGGGACGGTCCGAGGTCGGGAAGAACTGCTTCTTGACCAGGCTCATGCCGAGGATCGCCACGACAAACGCAGCGATGACAGTGCCGGCCACCAGCCATTTGCGAGCGATGACTCGCGTCAGAACCTGGCGGAAGCGGTTGTAGCCAGGGGTGTTGTAGATGGCCGCATGACCACCCTCGACCTTCTTGATGTTCGGCAACAGCTTCACCCCCAGGTAAGGGGTAAAAGCGACCGCAACCACCCAGGAGGCAATCAGGGCAATGCCCACGATCCAGAACATGTTGCTGGTGTACTCGCCGGCTGTCGACTGCGCGAAACCGTTTGGCATAAAGCCGATTGCCGTCACTAGCGTGCCGGAAAGCATCGGCGCGGCCGTATGACTCCAGGCGTACGCGGAGGCTTTGATGCGGTCGTAGCCCTCTTCCATTTTCACCACCATCATTTCGATAGCGATAATGGCGTCGTCCACCAGCAGTCCGAGCGCCAGAATCAACGAACCGAGGGTAATTCGATCAAAGTTCTTTCCCGTGGCCGCCATCACCACAAACACCACGGCCAACGTCAACGGCACAGCCGCGGCGACCACAACGCCTACACGCCAGCCCATACTGAGAAAGCAGACAAGCATCACCACAAGCAGCGCGACGAAAAACTTGACCATGAACTCGCCGACGGCCGAATCGATATTTACAGATTGATCGGTGACCTTGGAGAGCGTCATGCCCAGCGGCATGCCTTCATTTATCTTGACTGTCTCCGCGTCCAACGCCCTGCCGAGGTCAAGGCCGTTCCAGCCCTCACGCATCACGATCCCCAGCAACAAGGCTTCTTCACCATTATTGCGTACGAGAAAGGTTGCCGGATCTTCATACCCACGCTCGATCGTCGCCACGTCGGCGAGCTTGAGCGTGCGCCCCTGAACCGCAATGGGCGTGTCACGAATCTTTTGCACCTTATCGAAGGCGCCATCCAGCCGGAGGAAGACCTGCGGCCCATTGGTTTCGATCGAACCGGCGGGCGTGAGCACGTTTTGATTATTCAGCGCGGCAAAGATGTCCTGAGGAGAGACACCCAAGGTGGCCAACCGATCATGGGAAAAGGAAACAAAGATACGCTCGGGCTGCTCCCCAATAATGTTGACCTTCTTCACGCCGGGCACATGCAACAGTTGTTGGCGCAATGACTCTGCATCTCGCACCAACAGTCGCTGCGGCTCGCCTTTGGCTTTCAGGGCGAAAAGCGCAAATGTCACGTCCGAAAACTCGTCGTTGACCATTGGCCCAATGACACCCGCCGGCAGCTTTCTGGCCTCGTCGTCGAGTTTTTTACGCGCCTGATAGAACTCCTCCTGCACTTGCGAGGGCGGCGTACTATCGAGCAGTGACACCATCGTGAAGGCCAGGCCAGGACGGGTGTAGGTTTCCGTGCGGTCGTACCATTTCAGTTCTTGCAGGCGTTTTTCAAGTGGCTCTGCTACCTGATCCTGCATCTCCTGCGCCGTGGCGCCCGGCCATGCGGTAATGACCGTCAACTGCTTGACCGTAAACGGAGGATCTTCCGCACGCCCCAGCTGGAAGAACGCCAGGGTGCCCGCAACGGCAATCAGGAAGATCAGAAATACCGTGATGGAACGCTCACGAACGGCGATCGCGGAAAGATTGAAGCGCCCCTCGCTCATGGACGACCCCCGGCAACTTTTTCGTCGTACTGTTGAGGCAATCTCACCTCTTCACCTTCGCGCAACAGATGTGCACCTAACGCTACGATCTGCTCGCCGACTTTAAGGTCGCCCGCGACTCGCACGGTATCGTCGCTCAAACCCAGGATTTGTACAGGTCGCCAGGCCACCTTCGCCGGTGTACCGGCGATGACCCACACGCCAGTGCCTTGGCCTGGGTCATAGACAGCAGCGATCGGTACTTGCAGCCCCTGCCCTTGCGTGGCGCCTTCAGCGATCCGAAGCGTGACGGTCGAACCTATCGGTGCATTGGCCAGCGCGCCCTCAAGCACATACCGCGCCTCGAAGGTACGTGTCATTCGGTCGGCCGAATCAGAAAGCAATCTCAGCTTCGCTGTAACAGCATCCGTGGCATTGCCATAAAGCGTCGCCTGCGCGGTGGATCCTGCTGCGGGGCGCAACGTCTCGGGCAGGTGCACGATCGCTTCGCGCTGCCCTGCCCGCGCCAATCGAACCACGGGCTGCCCCGGGCCGACAACTTGTCCGGGCTCGGCGAGCGTCTCCACCACAACGCCGTCGGAATCCGCAAACAGCACCGCATAACCAGAAGCATTACGGGCTACATCAGCCTGCGCTTGGGCGGCGCTAAGCTGCGCCTTTGCGGTATCCGCCGCGGCTTTGATCTGGTCGTAGGCCGATGCAGAAATAGCGCCTGCGGCAACCAGACTGCGGTATCGCGCCTCGTCATCTGCTGTCTGTTTGGCTCGGGCCCGAGCGGCCATGACTGACTCTTGCTGTGCTCGCGCCTGCAACCCCAGGTCGATTGGGTCAAGGCGCATGAGTGGCTGACCACGTTTAACGGTCTGACCGGTGTCAACCAGACGCTCAAGCACCTTGCCTGATACCCGAAAACCCAGATCGCCCTGGACGCGGGCAGCCACGACCCCCGTGAAAGAACGTGAGGCGTCGGAGGAACCCTGAACCGCTGCGGACCTGACCAGAGGAGCATGCGTGCGTGGATCTTCAACGGTGGATGAGTCGCCGCATGCCGTCAGGACGAGAGGCAACAAGCAAGCGGCAATGGGGAAAGGTCGAAGCCGGCGCATAGGTTCCCTTACTTGAAAATAGGACGAGTGCCCCATTCTCAGCCTAGTGACCATATGTGTCAATGGTCACAAACCATGAAACATTCAGCGTCTCAAGCTCAACACATAAACGGAGCCACCAACGAGAAAACCCAAAATTCGCTCAAATCACCTCAATTGACAGGTTGTGACTATTACGTAATATGGTCACAAATATCCTCTATTGAAGGAATCTCAATGCCTCCCCTCCGCCCCATCGCTCTTTTGGTTAGCGCCGGCTTATTGGCAGGTTGCGCGGTCGGTCCGGACTACCATCGTCCAGACGCTCCGCTTTCGGATCGTTACTTGGGTCAGTCTTCTGTCGAGCAGCGGCGTGGAGCGACGCCGGCCAGCCTTGTAGCCTGGTGGGAAGGCTTTGGTGATCCAGTGCTCACCGACTTCATCTCCAAGGCGCTTGAGCAGAATCTGGACCTGGCGCAGGCATCGGCGCGAGTCACACAGGCGCGGGCCGGACTAGGTGCTGCAAATGGCGCTTTACTCCCCTCAGGGAACATCAGCGCACAGGCCGCGCGCTCCTACCAGTCAATCGAGACGCCGCTCGGCCAGGTGTTGAACTCAACACCTGGCAATGATCGGTACGCAAGTTCCTACGAGGCCAACCTCGATGCCAGCTGGGAAGCAGATGTCTTTGGCGGATTGCGCCGCGGACACGAGGCTGCTCTTGCCGAATACCAGGCTTCCCAGGCGGGCGTCGCTGCCACACGATTGGCCATCGCCGCGCAGACCGCTGATATCTACATCACTATCCGCGGACTGCAGACCCGGCTGGACATTGCGAATAGGCAAGTCAAAACGCAGCAGGATTTGTTAGAGAAAGTCCAATTGCTCTACAGCAAGGGGCTCGCCGCCAACTATCAGGTTCGCCAGACCGAGGGGGCGCTATCGCAGGTCCAAGCAACAGTGCCGGCCCTGCAGACCGGACTGGATGCTGCGATGAATGCGCTGGATGTCATGCTCGGCACGCCGCCAGGCACTCACCGCACGCAATTGGCAAGTGCGGGGAGCATTCCGGTAGCGCCGCAGATAAAGGCAATGGGAACGCCGGCCGATTTGCTGCGCCGCAGGCCAGATCTCATTGTGGCTGAGCGCCATCTTGCAGCCTCAAACGCACGCATCGGAGAGGCGATTGCTGAGTACTACCCGAAATTCTCCCTTGGCGCATTGCTGGGTCGTGCCACGGCTGTCTCCGCAGGCAACCTTTTTACCGGCGGCGCCAGCCAGTCGGCGGGCGTATTGGGACTGCGCTGGAGACTCTTCGACTTCGGTCGCATAAACGCCCAAATCGACCAAGCCAAGGGACAGGAGACCGAAACCCTGGCCGCTTACCGTCAGTCCGTACTGCGTGCCACCGAGGATGTCGAGAACGCGCTCTCCTCACTGGTGAATCGGGAAGCTCAAGCAACCACCCTCACTGTTGGAGAGGCGTCTCTGACACAGGCTCGCCAATCGTCGTTCATTGCCTATGAGAAAGGCACGGCCAGCCTGATCGATGTTCTGCACGCTGACGAGACGTTGCTGCAGGCTTCTGATGCCCGAGCTCAAGCACGAACGGAATCGGCACGAGCGGCGGTTGCGGCATTCAAGTCGCTAGGTGGTGGCTGGCAACCTCCTGAAGCCCAGCCTGTTGCGACACGATGACCTGATAGGAGCGAAGTGACCAACTCAATAAATAATCACAAAACAGATAAATAAAATGCCCTTCGATGGATGGGAAGAAGGGCAAAGTTAAAATCCGTTTTGATGATCTGGTGCTTACCCGGGTATGCCGTAAACCTTTAGCCGAAGGTCAAGGCATGAGGCTACGCAAGATGAGATTGGAGGTGAGCGTGGGCGCCTCCTCGACGAAATCGAGGTTGTACTGCAGCAGTAAAGGGTTGACGAATGGTCGCAGCGCGAGATGTATCGCTTCTACTGTCTCATCCAGCGGAGTCTTGCGTTCAAATTCGCCAATCTCTCGCCCCTCTCGCACGATTTGCGCCACGAAGCGTTTGATCTGTGCGTCATAAGCCTGCGTACTGGGCCAGCTTTCCGACGCCGCGAACGCTGCAATGTCATACAGTTTTCGGTCGTTGAAGAACAGATTCACACCTGTGGCGATCACCGTCTTGACCAAGCGTCGAAAGCGCTCCGTCGGCGACAGGTCTTCTACATTGATTGCCTGCTCCACAGCCGCGACGATTTCTGCCAGACAATTTGCGCAGATGGCTTCACCGATCGCCTGCTTGGAATCAAAAAATTTGTAGATGTAGGCCTTTGAAAACCCGATGGCCTTAGCCAGGTCGGAAACCGTGGTTTTGCCGTAGCCGTACTGACTGAAATGTTCATTGGCCGCTGCGACAATCTGGTCTCGAATGTCGTGATCGGCCGGGCCACGGAGGCTAGGCGAAGAGGAAGATTTTGATGGCTGATTCATGAGTACAGCTTACTCACCCTATCAAAGACTGACAACTTGTGACCGATTAGTTTTATCGTCACAAACCGACAGCAAAAAGCCGATCTGTCTATTCAACAGATCGGCCCTTTTCAGTCGCCGTGAGCGTCAGACATGCTCACTGCTTTTCGCGTGCGCCGCCCGTGGCTCGCCATGCTCGTGGTCCACCTCAACCACCGGAATCTCCTTGCCGTCGCAATCGTGCAGCTTACCGTCGCTGAAGTAGTCCCCTTCACGCAACGCCGCCAGATCCTGATAACGCAGCACTCGCTCGGTACCGGCCGCAAACACCGATTGCTGGTCGGAGTTACCGGCGGTGAGGTGGTTGAAGGTCAGGTTCAGCACGATGGCCATGATCGCCGACGAACTGATGCCCGAATGGAAAATGGTTGCGAACCAGCTCGGGAATTGATCGTAGAAGCTCGGTGCCGCGATCGGGATCATGCCGAAGCCGATCGAGGTGGCAACGATGATCAGGTTGACGTTGTTGCGGTAGTCGACCTTGGACAAGGTCCGAATGCCGCTGGCCGCGACGGTGCCGAACAGCACGATGCCGGCGCCACCCAGTACGGAGGTCGGTACGGCGGCGATGACCCGGCCCATGAACGGCAGCAGGCCGAGGAGCACCAGGAACAGACCGCCAGTGGCCACCACGTAGCGGCTCTTGATGCCGGTGACCGCCACCAGGCCGACGTTCTGGGCGAAGGCGCTCTGGGTGAAGGAACCGAAGATCGGCGCGAACATGCTCGACAGCATGTCGGCGCGCAGGCCGTTGCCCAGGCGCTTGGAGTCAACCTTGGTGCCGATGATCTCGCCGACGGCAAGAATGTCCGCGGAGGTCTCCACCAGCGTCACCATCACCACGATGCACATCGACAGGATCGCAGCGAAGTGGAAGGTCGGCATGCCGAAGTGGAACGGCGTCGGGAAGCCGAACATCGGGCCCTGGGTCACGGAGGAGAAATCCGCCATACCGAGGAACACCGCGATCACCGTACCGACGACCATGGCCAGCAGAATCGACAGGCGGGAGATGGTCGCGCTGCCGATTTTGCTCAGCAACAGCACCAGCACCAGCGTTACCGCCGCCAGACCGATGTTCGCCATGCTGCCGAAGTCCGGCGCATGGCTGTTGCCGCCCATTGCCCAGCGCGCGGCTACCGGCATCAGCGTCAGGCCGATGGTGGTAATCACGATGCCGGTCACCAGCGGCGGGAAGAACTTGGTGATACGCGAGAACACCGGGGTTATCAGTAACCCGATCAGGGACGCCGCTATCACCGCCCCCAGCACCGATTGAAACCCGCCCTCCCCGCCACTGCTGACAATCGCCACCATGGTCGCGACGCCAGAGAAGGATACGCCCTGCACCAGCGGCAATTGACAACCAAAAAACGGTAGACCCAGGGTTTGCAGCAGCGTTGCCAGCCCCCCCGCAAACAATGAAGCAGCAATCAACAAACCGATGTCCGCTGGCGAGAGCCCGGCCGCCTGGCCGATGATCAATGGCACAGCGACGATACCGCCATACATGGTCAGAACATGTTGCAGGCCATAAGCCATATTCGCGCCGATCCCTAGGTTTTCGTCCTCGGGCCGTTGGTGTGAAACATGGGGCGTTTTCATGGTGGGGGGGTTCCCTGGTTTTTGTTATGCGCACACTGTATGCAAGACATAGGACAAATGTCTATAGAGTTGTATACAACTTGTCGGTCACAAAATGGATACTTGTCCATTTCCGCCCGATCCCCACCCTCCCGGCCCCGCCAAAAACCTCGAAATACATCCCTCGCCGCCCACCACCGGGTGCTGACTAGTCTTTTGAATTCCTGGCGACCATCGGTAAGGCCCGCCCCTTCTATATGCATATAAAGTATGCATAATCAAGTCATTCGAAATTCAGTTCCACAAGGCAAAGAACGCAGCCAACAAACTCAAGCACCAGGGCATCAGCCTCGCTGAGACTGAACCGGTGTTCCATGACGAACGAGCGCTGACCATCGAGGACAATCACCATGATGAACAACGCTGGATCACCCTGGGGCTGGATGCCAAAGGCCGTTTGCTGGTTGTCGTGTATACCCACCGCGATCCGGATTTCGTTCGAATCATTTCCGCGCGCGTCGCCACCAAAAGCGAGCGCCGCCAGTACCTGGAGGCATGACCGATGAAAGACGAATACGATTTCAGCAACGCCAGGCGCGGGGCCGTGGTGCCCGCCAAAGGCAAGACCCGCATAACCATCATGCTCGATGACGCTGTCATCGAAGCCGCCCGGGCTCTGGCGGAAAACGAGGGGTACGGCTACCAGACGGCGATCAACAATACCTTGCGCCGAGCCTTGCTCAACGAAGGCAAGCGCGCGCACCTGAAGCAACCCCTGACCCCAGCCGAACTCAAGGGCCTGGAGCAGAAACTGGCAGAGGCCTTGCGCGAAATCCAGCGGGTGATGGAGCCGGGAGTCCGGCCCTGAAACACCAAGGGCCGATCAATCGGATCAGCCCTTGGTGATATCCAGGATCAGCCAGCTACCGGGGTGCAGTGATCAATCGTTCCAGCGTCCGCGCCAATTGCGCCTGTTCCGGTACGCGAATGCCGAACTCGCTGCCCAGCAGGCCAATCAGTTCCTGAACATCCGTCACCTCCCGCCGCTCGCTGTCATGGCCAATCCGGTGAATCGCGAAGCTGCCGTTGTTGAGCGTGCGCCGCCATCCCTCCCCGGTGCGCGCCACCATCAACTGCTTGACGAAAGTCGACTCGGGGTGGGTCGAGACGTACCAGTTGCCCACAGCGAAATCGATGTCTTCCTGGCGTTGCAGGTCGAAGATGTACATCGCTCGCCATTCGCCCGCGACGTTGGCGCGCAGGGTAAAACCATCGACGTGCAGGTCGATGCGATACGACTCGTGTGGGGTGGGTTGTTCGGCGCGAGTATCAAGCAGCAGGGGCGCGGTCGGCACCATGCCGCCGAAGCCGACGTCGGTGATGTAGCGCACGTCATTGGTGATGACCAGGCTCAGGCGATGGGTCCGGGCCGTCCAGGCACCCTCCGGCTGGCCCATCACCACCCGGCCGCTGATGGCACGGGCGTCGAAACCCAAATCCTGAAGCAAGGCCAGGAACAGGTTGTTGAGTTCGTAGCAGTACCCGCCACGACCATCGTGCAAGACCTTCTGCTCGATGGACGGCAAGTCGATCAGCACCGGTTCGCCGGATAACGTGGTGAGGTTTTCAAACGGGAAAACGCCGGTATGGCGCAATTGCAGTTGGCGCAAGGTTTCCAGGGTCGGTGCCGGAGGTGCATCGAAGCCCAGGCGTCGTAGATACAAGACAAGGTCGGTCAGGCGTGGCTCGCTCATCGTTCAATCCTTTTGCACGCAAGCGGCGGATTGTTCCGCCAGTGGCCGCTATGTATACGGGATCAAGCACTGTCGCCGACAATTGATTTAGCCAATCACCCGGCATGAAAAAACTCAACGCCGCTTGTGCGAGCCCAATTGAATCCAGGTCGGCGCGTGGTCGCTGGCATGGGGCTCGTTGCGCACCCACGCATCCACCCCGGCGTCTTGCAGATACGGACTCAGGGCCGGGTTGAGCAGCAGATGATCAATGCGCAGCCCCGAGTTTTTCTGCCAATGCTGGCGAAAATAATCCCAGAACGTGTAGAGCCGGTCCTGCGGATGCAAGTGCCGCAACGAATCGGTCCAGCCCTGGTCCAGCAACCGCTGGTAGCACTCGCGACTTTCCGGTTGCAGCAAGGCGTCCTTGAGCCAGGAGCGCGGGTTGTAGATGTCCAGGTCGGTGGGCACCACGTTGTAGTCGCCCGCCAGCACCACCGGATGTTCGCTGCCTTGAAGTGTCTGCGCATGACGGATAAGCCGTTCGAACCACGCCAGCTTGTACTCGAATTTCGGCCCCGGTTGCGGGTTGCCGTTGGGCAGATACAGACAACCCACCAGAACCCCGTGGACAGCGGCTTCCAGATAACGACTGTGGTTGTCGCTGTCATCGCCGGGCAATCCGCGTCGGCTTTCCAGCGGCTGCGCATCCCGCGCCAGGATCGCCACGCCGTTCCAGGACGCCTGCCCCTGCCAGATGGCGCCGTAGCCGGCCGCCTCAAGTTCAGCCGCCGGGAATGCGCTGTCCACCGCCTTCAACTCCTGCAGGCAGGCGATGTCCGGTTTTTCCCGCTCAAGCCAGGCCAGCAGATTCGGCAACCGTGCGCGCAGGCCATTGACGTTGAACGTGGCAATCCGCAGTTTCTTCATGAATGGACACTCCTGAGGGCGAGATGCCTGACGTGTGACAGCAGCACGTTTCGGAGGTTGCGTCACCAATCTCGGGGGCGTAGACCCTTGAGCGTAAGCTGGAAGATGATGGCCGGCGCTGAGACAGCCGCTCGTCATCCGGTCAGCACCAACCGCGTGCCCCGTCACACCAACATCAGGTAACGACTCACTCCGGGAGACGACCATGATGAACATCAGAATGACTTCGTTGCTCTTGGCCGGATGCTTGTCGGCAACGTCCCTGGCCACCTTTGCGGCGTCCGGCGATAGCCCTGGCACGCCCGGTACGGCACCCGGCGCAACCCGCAATTCAACCCTGCTGCCAGACAACAACCGCCCCAGTGCCCCCTCGGGCAACAGCAGCAGTCGTGGCCCCAGCTCCTCAAGCGGCACTACCGGCGTCAATGGTCCGGGCAGTGGCGCGGGCGGTGGCACCGGTGCGCCCGGTGGCGGAACCGGCGGAGCTGGCGGCGGAACGGGTAGCTGGACAGGCCAAAGCCGCCAATGACCTGCAGTCGTTGAGGGCCTTTGGTCGCCCGAGGCTTGCATCGGCTTGACCGCCGGCGGGTTCGGCAGCGCTGACCGAACTCTAGACGATCAATCCAGCCAGGCCCGGGAGACAGACCATCGGCAGCAACGGCACTTCAGCGGTCGGAGCGCATCAACGCCTCGACGCCACCGGCCATCGACAAGGTTGCCACGCGGTTTCGCCCCGAATGCTTGGCCTGATACAGCGCCGCATCCGCCCGCTCGACAAACACATCCATGCTGTCACGCCCCGACGGCACAAACGAATAGCAACCGAGGCTGACCGTCACATAGCCGTTGGGCGAGCCGGTGTGACTGATGTGCCTGTCGATGACGCTGCGACGGATATGCTCGGCAATCGTCATGGCGCCATGGATGTCGGTGTCCGGCAGCAGCACCGCAAACTCTTCGCCGCCGTAACGCACCGCCAGATCGGCCTTGCGCTGGCAGCAACTTTTCAGCGCGCGCGCCACTTCGGCCAGGCAGTGATCCCCCACCACGTGGCCGTAGGTGTCGTTGTAACGCTTGAAGTAATCGATATCGAGCATGATCAGGCTCAACGGGCTGGCCTGCCGGGCACCGCGCCCAAACTCGACGTCCAGCGCCCGCTCGAACAGTCGGCGGTTGGCCAGCCCGGTCAGGCTGTCGTGGGTGGCGATCAGTTCCAGCGCTTGCTGGGCCCTGCGCAAATCCGACTCGACCCGCTCGCCAACACGCACCTGATGCAGGAACACCCACCCGAACAGCCCCACACCCAGCAGCACCACGGCAACGATGAGACTGGAGCGAAACGCCGTGTCGTACCAGCCCGCGAGAATAGACTCCGTGGACGACGCAGCAGCGACCACCAGCGGATAGCCCTCCAGCTGTCGGTAACCGTACATGCGCGTCACACCATCAATGGTGGACGCGAACATCGCATTGCCGGAGGTAGCCAGCGGCAGGAACTTCTGGAAGATCTCGCTCTGGGCCAGCGAAACGCCGATCTGCGCCTCTACAAAAGGCCGGCGCGCCAACAACGTGCCATCGGTCAGGCCGAGAAACATCGAGCCGTTGTCGTCGAGGCTGAAGCTTTTGAAGAACTGGTCGAAGTACGACATCTTGATGCCGGCCAGCAATACACCCTGGAAGTGCCCGTTCCTGTCGTTGACCCGCCTGGAAACCGGAATGATCCACTCGCCGTTTTCCCGACTGCGGATGGCCGGGCCGATATGCGCCACCGACGATACGTTCTGCTGGTGATACTTGAAGTACTCGCGATCGGCGACGCCGGGCCCCCGGGGCAGGTTTTCAAACGAGGTCACCACCCACTGGCCCTTCTGGTCGAACAGCAGGATGCCGTGCAATTGATCCAGCGCCAGCACCCGCCGGGCGAAGGTCTGCTGCAAGCGTGGCCGCTGGTCCGGGCCGAAACCATCGACCTGAATCCAGTCCACCAGGCTGGTCAGCACCAGGTCGGCCTTCATGAAGGTATCTTCGGCTTGCTGCGCCATGGCCCGCGTCAGGTTCGAAGACGCCACTTGCGCAAGGCTCAGGTCGTGGCGACGGGACTGTTCCAGTTGCAGGTAGAGCAAACCGCACAGGCACAGGCACACCGTCACAATGAACAATACCGCGGCCTTGCGCAGCGGTATGCGTTTCAATGCGATGCCAGGGGTGTGGTCCAGGTCGTTAAAGCGCGTGGGCAAAAATTCATCCTGTCGGGGGCAAGGCGTGGGCAACAACCCGAAGCCCTCAGTCTTCGTGGGGCGTAGTTTACGGGGTTATCCAGGACAAATGGGTGGCCACTTGCCCAGCGGTATCACGCCTGCCCTGCCTGAGCTGCGAACATGACCCAGGGCAAACACTGCCTGCGCATCAACGAGCTACGATTAGACAGACCTCAATACAGGGAATCGACATGAACAAAGCAGACGAGCTCGCTGCAAAATTGAAACAGACACGGCTGACCAGCGCGGATCAGGCGATCGATGGCTGGCCGGGCCTGGTCTACGAACTGTATCAGCGGATAGAAACCTGGCTGCTGCCCTTGACCGAAGCGGGCCTGGTCCTGCGGCGCAACCCCACCCACGTGTTCGAGAGTCACCCCGATGGCGACGCTTACGACTACGCCATCGACCAGTTGGTGATCACCGGCAACGAGCACAGCATTACCTTTGACCCGGTTGCACGCTTCACCACCGATGGCGAGGGGCGGGTCGAAATCCACACCGCAGGCAATGAACTCGCCCTGTTGCGCACCGTGGATGAACACGGTGAAACACACTGGTGGCTACAAACGATCGAGCAAGCCACCGCGCAGGCAGATGCGGTGGCGCTGACTGAAACCGATCTGCTTGTGGTGGTGCAACAAGGGTTGGCGCTGTAAAAAGGGCACCCACCGCAAATCCACAATGCCCGGTGTTATTCGTTACTGTTGGTTCTGCCCCGTCACCACCAGCGGTATCTCTGCACGACGCAAGTCCAGGGCCGGCAACTTCGTAGGCTGACTCAAGCCCTGCAGTACCCGGGCATCGTAATCATAAATGTCGGGCTTGAACGTCACCCGCCCGTCATTGCTCAAGTCCACGGTCCAGTAAGCCAACAACACTGGCACTTTCACCGGCAGCAGGACGTTCTCGGTCCGGCCATTGGCCAATTGCTTCTGGATGCCGGCGCTGTTCCAGCGCACCGGGTCGTTGAACAACAACTCGACCAGTTGCAGCGGGTTTTCCACGCGGATGCAGCCTGAACTGGTGGCCCGGACCGTTTTGGCAAACAGTTCGCGGTGCGGCGTGTCATGCAGGTAAATCGCATAGTCGTTGGGGAAACGGATGACCACCTGCCCCAGCGAACTGTCGGGGCCAGCATCCTGACGCAGGTGGATGCCCCGCGGGTTGCTCCAGTCGACACTCGACGGATCGAGCACATTGCCTTCGCGATCAAGCACGCGAATCCGGTTGGCCGCCAGATAGCCCGGATCGTTCTGGACTTTTGGAATCACGTCCTGCTTGAGAATGGTCGGCGGCACGGTCCAGGTCGGGTTGAACGTGATGTAGGTGATTTCGGCCTGGAATACCGGCGTACTGCGCACCGGTTTACCGACTTGCACCCGCGAACGCCAGATCGGCAGACCGTCGCGGTACATCGCCACCTTGTAGCCGGCGATATCGACGATCACGAAGGTGCCCTGAAGCTTGTACAACAGCCACCGGGCGCGCTCCATGTTGACCCGCACCTGATCGATCCGCGCCGCGACCGGCACGTTCAGTGCCGCCAGCGTCGCCGCCCCCGCCACGCCATCGGCCCCCAGGTATTGCTCGGCCTGATATTTCTTCACCGCGGCAATGACCTTATCGTCGTAGCCGGCTTTTTTCGACAGATGCGGGTCCAGGTAACCGCCCGCCACCAGGCGCGCGCGCAGTTGTGAGACCGCCACCCCGTCCATACCGGGCTTGAGCGATTGACCTTCGGTGACTTTCGGCCAGCCGCCCGCATCCTGGACCTGACGCAACCGGGCCAGGCCTTCACGCAAATTGCGGTAAATCTCTTCCTGAGGCGGTGCATCGGCGAATGCACGCGCCACGTCGTGGGCATCGAGGGCGGCAAACAGATTGTTCATGTCCTCGTGGGCATCGCCGCCGGCAGGTTCGAAATTCCAGTGAATGTCCAGCCGCGACGGATCGACCTTGCCCCGTCGCAGTTGCAGCAGCGCGGTGATGAAGGTGCGGGTCGCCGCCATGTCGAACATCGCCCGTTGCGCCGTGGATGGCATGGCCGCCACCAGCGATTCATGGGCCTGGGCCAGTTCGGCTATGCGGAAATCCGATGGGTTCAGGCCGTCGATCCGGGTGTCTTCGAGGCTCTTGAGCAATTGCGCCACGTCACGATCGTCCGTCCACGCGGCGCGATAGTTGCGATGCATATAGAAATCCAGCACCACCCGGCTGACATCCACACGCTGATGGCGCCTGGAGGTGAGCAACGGCGGAAAGGCCGAGCGCAGCGGTTCGAGCGTCGCCTGAATCGCTTGGCCGACCGCGTCGTCGGGCGCCGCGGCATCGATTGTGCTGCTCGGCGCAGATACCGGCTCAATCGGCGAAGTTTGCCCAAACGCCGCACCGCTGATCAGAAAGCCCATAAAAAATATGCGGCTTATGACGAATGACCTTGTTAATTGCACCATGGATAATCCTTAATCCTCCGTTTCAAACGGCTAGCTTTCCACTCGCTGCTAGACTCGAAATTATCATGATGAGACCCGACTATGGCGCTAAACCGCTTTGGCCTTTTATTTGCCATTTTACTGACGTGCCTTTCAGTAACGTCAGCCTACGCCGATTCGCTTGAAAACGCGCTGGTCAAAGCAGCACCCGGCGCCGACGCCAAAGTGATTGCCCTGGCCGTTCGCGCCACCCAATGCAGCCGCGCCCAGGGTGTCGCCCCCGCCCAACGACTGGCGGTGATCGATTACTCCCTGCCCTCGACCGAACAACGCCTGTGGGTCTTCGATCTTAAGCGGCGCAAGTTGCTGTTTCACGAACTCGTCGCCCATGGTCGCAACAGCGGTGAAAACATGGCCACGCTGTTTTCCAACCGCAACGAAAGCCACGCCACCAGCCTCGGCCTGTTCCGCACCCAGCAAAGCTACCTCGGCCAGAACGGTTACTCGTTGCGCATGGAAGGCCTGGAGCCCGGCTTCAACGACAACGCCTTTGACCGGGCCATCGTCATTCACGGCGCGCCCTATGTCAGCCCGGTGCTGGCCCGCGCCAATGGCCGTATCGGCCGCAGCCTGGGTTGCCCCGCCGTCAGACCGGCGATTGCCCACCGGCTGATTGATTCGATGAAGGACGGGCAGTTGCTGTTTTCCTACTACCCGGACCAACGCTGGCTGAAGTCGTCGTCCTACATCAACTGCGGCGACACCGTGGCCTCGAGGGAAAAGTCCACTTCAAGCCAGAAAACGACGCCCAACCTGTCAAAACTGTAATCTTCGCCTCAGCCTGCTGAAAGCACCGCCCGCTAGACTAGTCGACAAGTTCAACAGGCTGACGGGCGGAACACACGGCATGCACTCCCACACTTCAAGACGCACCTTCGTCAAAGGCCTGGCCATCGGCGGGCTCTTCGGCGGCCTCGGGTTATGGCGCACGCCGGTCTGGGCGATCAGCAGCCCCGGCGAACCCCAGGTGCTGGCCGGTAATGATTTCGAGCTGTTCATCGGTGAATCCCCGGTCAACTTCAGCGGCAGCCCGCGCACCGCGATGACCATCAACGGCGGCATCCCCGGCCCGCTGTTGCGCTGGCGTGAAGGCGATACGGTGACGCTGCGGGTGCGCAACAGACTCAAGGACAACACCTCCATTCACTGGCACGGCATCTTGCTGCCGGCGAACATGGACGGCGTGCCGGGGCTGAGCTTCAAGGGCATCGAGCCGGGCGGCATGTACGTCTACCAGTTCACGGTGCGGCAGAACGGTACCTACTGGTATCACAGCCATTCGGGGTTTCAGGAACAATCCGGGGTCTACGGCCCGCTGGTGATCGACGCCAAGGACCCGGAGCCGTTCCAGTACGACCGCGACTACGTGGTGATGCTCAGCGACTGGACCGATGAAGACCCGGTCGGCCTGATGAAGACCCTGAAAAAACAGTCCGATTACTACAACTTCAACAAACGCACCGTGGGCGACTTCATCCACGACGTCAGCGAAAAAGGCTGGGGGCCGACCGTCGCCGACCGCAAGATGTGGGCCGAGATGAAGATGAACCCCACCGACCTGGCGGACGTCGGCGGCGCCACTTACACCTACCTGTTGAACGGCCTGGCGCCGGATTCGAACTGGACCGGGGTGTTCCGCCCGGGGGAAAAGCTGCGACTGCGCTTCATCAACGGCTCGGCCATGAGCTACTTCGACGTGCGCATCCCCGGCCTGAAAATGACCGTGGTCGCCGCCGATGGCCTGCACGTCAAACCGGTGAGCGTCGACGAGTTTCGCATTGCCGTGGCGGAAACCTTCGACGTTATCGTCGAGCCGACCGAAGCGGCCTACACCCTGTTCGCCCAGGCAATGGATCGCACCGGGTACGCACGGGGCACCCTGGCGCTGAAAGCGGGACAGGTTGCGCCACTGCCGCCACTGGATCCGCGCCCCCTGGTGACCATGGATGACATGGGCATGGGCGGCATGGACCACGGCAGCATGGCAGGCATGGATCACAGCAACATGCCCGGCATGCAGTCCCACCCGGCCTCGGAAACCGACAACCCGCTGGTGGACATGCAAGCCATGTCCACCTCACCGAAACTCGACGATCCCGGCATGGGCCTGCGCAACAACGGGCGCCGCGTGCTCACCTACTCCGACCTGCGCAGCACCTTCGAAGACCCGGACGGCCGCGAGCCCGGCCGCACCATAGAGCTGCACCTGACCGGCCACATGGAAAAATTCGCCTGGTCGTTCAACGGTGTGAAGTTCTCCGATGCAGAGCCCCTGCGCCTCAAATACGGCGAGCGCCTGCGGATCGTGCTGGTCAACGACACAATGATGATGCACCCCATCCACCTGCACGGCATGTGGAGCGACCTCGAAGACGAGAACGGCCAGTTCATGGTGCGCAAACACACCATCGACATGCCACCGGGCTCCCGGCGCACCTATCGGGTCACTGCCGATGCGCTCGGCCGCTGGGCCTACCACTGCCATCTCCTGTACCACATGGAAATGGGCATGTTCCGTGAAGTTCGCGTGGAAGAATGAGGTGCACCCCATGATTCGATTCACCCCGTTTTTTTTGGCCCTCGCGACCTCGACGGCGATGGCCGCCAGCGATGACATGCAAGGCATGGATCACAGCCTGATGAACCACAGCCAGATGCAGGGCATGGACGACAATCAGATGCAAACCATGGACGAGGGCCAGATGCAGCCCGCCGCCCCCAGCGAAAGCCGTACGCCAATCCCGGTGCTGACCGACGCCGATCGCGCGGCGGTGTATGCCGATCCCGCCGGCCACCACGTACATGACAGCACGCTCAATTCATTCTTCCTCGCCGACAAACTGGAATGGCAGGACGCCGATGACGGCAGCACCCTGGCCTGGGATTTGTCCGGTTGGGTCGGCGGCGACATTGATCGCCTGTGGCTGCGCTCCGAAGGCGAACGCACCAACGGCGTGACCGAGGATGCGGAAATCCAGGCCCTGTGGGGCCACGCCATTTCCCCATGGTGGGATGTCGTCAGCGGCGTACGCCAGGACTTCAAACCCGGCGCCCCGCAAACCTGGGCCGCGTTCGGCGTGCAAGGCATGGCGCTGTACAACTTCGAGGCCGAAGCCACGGCCTTCATCGGCGAAGGCGGCCAGAGCGCTGTGCGGCTGGAAGGCGACTACGACATCCTGCTGACCAATCGGCTGATCCTGCAGCCGACCGTTGAACTCAACGCCTACGGCAAAAACGATCCGCAACGGGGCATCGGCGCCGGGCTGTCCAACACCGAGGCGGGTTTGCGCCTGCGCTACGAAATCCGCCGGGAATTCGCGCCCTACCTCGGCGTGACCTGGAACCGCACCTACGGCAACACCGCCGACTACGCCAACGACGAAGGCGAGGACCGCGGCGAAACCCGCCTGGTGCTCGGTATTCGGATGTGGTTCTGAACAGACTCACCTAAAATCAACAACAACCGCTTCAAGCGGTAAAGGACCTTGCATGCGCATCATCAAACCCACCGCCGTCGTTATCGCGTTGCTCAGCGGCCTGCTCATGAGCACCCTCGCTCAGGCACACCCCAAACTGCTCGCCTCCACCCCAGCGGATGGCGCGGAAGGTGCGTCACCCGAGAAGATCGAACTGCACTTTTCCGAAAACCTCGTCACCCAGTTTTCCGGCGCCAAACTGCTGATGACCGAAATGGCCGGCATGGCCCACGCCCCGATGCCGGTCAAGGCCAAGGTCAGCGGCGGCAGCGATCCAAAAACCATGTTCATCACCCCGACAGCCCCCCTGGCTGCCGGCACCTACAAGGTCGAATGGCGTGCGGTGTCATCGGACACCCACCCGATCACCGGCAACGTCACCTTCAAAGTGAAATGATCGATGAGCGACTCGGCCAACGTCGTGCTGCGGTTTGTGTTGTATGTGGATTTGATGCTGTTGTTTGGCGTGGCGCTGTTCGGGCTCTACAGCCTCAAGGGACAGGAACGGCTATCCGGCACCGTGTTGCCCTTCCACCGATTGTCGACGGCAACAGTCGGGCTCGGTGCACTGCTGTCCGTCGCGGGCATGGTGCTGATGGTCCGCGCCATGAGCGGCGAATCAGACGTCACCGAGTTGCGCCCTCACCTCGAAATGATGCTGTCCGAGACAGACATGGGGTTGGCCTGGGCCGTGCGGATGATTGCGTTAGCAGTCGCGGGTTTGGCGTTGATGCTCAACCCACGCGCCCCCGGCATCAGCCTGGTGATCGCCGCCACGGCCGGCGGCATCGCCCTCGCCAGCCTGGCCTGGAGCGGGCATGGCGCCATGGACGACGGCAGCCGCCGTTTCTGGCACTTTACAACGGACATCCTGCACCTGTTGGCCGCCGGCGCCTGGCTCGGTGCGCTGCTGGCGTTTGCGTTGATGGCGCAACCCCGGGCCCTGCAAACCGAAGCACACATACGCTTGTTGGCTCGCGCAGTCAGGCGATTTGAGCTTGTCGGCGCGCTGGTCGTCCTGATCATCACCGTCACGGGCGTGGTGAACTACCTGTTCATCGTCGGGCCGAAACTCGATGAGGTTTTACTCAGCCAGTACGGAGTTTTGCTGGCGATCAAAGTGCTGTTGTTTGCCGGGATGCTGGCGTTGGCGGCGCTGAACCGCTTTCATCTTGGCCCCTTGCTGGAGCGGTCGTTGCGGGAGGGCCAGTATCGCGTGGCAGCCCATGCGCTTCGGCGCAGTGTGGTAGTGGAAATGGCCGCGGCGTTTTTGATTGTGGGGTTGGTGGCGTGGTTGGGGACGTTGAGTCCGGAAATGGAATGAGCCCTCTTCAGGGGGAAATCTCTGACACTTACGTACTGATTTAAACTTGGGCCAGCCAGGCCAGCGCAATGCCCCAGGCTGTGGGATCTTTGCTGGTAGGCATTTTCACCCTCCCGAGTACGAATTGTCTCTAAATCAGCCGTACGTCCTGACGCACTTGCCAATGAGGAACTCTTGATTCAATGTAATGACAAATGTCATTACATGAGAATCTACCCCATGGCATCTATCAACATCCGTATCGATGACGACCTCAAAGCTCGCGCCTATCTCGAACTGGAAAAACTCGGCGTCACGCCCTCTGAACTGATGCGCCAGACACTGCAATATGTGGCGGAGCGTGGTCAGTTGCCTTTCAAGCCTGTCTTGATGACTGAAGACGATGAAGCGCTATTGGCCACCGTGCGGGAACGGCTTGCATCTCCTCAACGAGTAAAAGTTTCCATAGATGACCTATAGCCTTGAGTTTGATGCCCGTGCATTGAAGGAATGGCAAAAACTTGGCGACACAGTCCGACAGCAGCTCAAAAAGAAGCTGGTGGAGATCCTGAACAATCCACGCATTGAAGCTAACCGCCTGCATGGTTTTCCCGACTGCTACAAAGTCAAACTACGTAGCAGCGGTTACCGCTTGGTCTATCAAGTGATTGACCAGGAAATTACTGTGTTTGTGGTAGCCGTGGATAAACGGGAACGTGAGCAGGTTTATCGCAAGGCGGCTGAACGCTTGAAGTAATGACGCAAGGTGTTAGCCATACATGGGGCGCTGATTTTTTCACTCCGGTGAAAGTTTCACTACACTCCCCTTCAAAACCACTCCAGTACAAAAGCCCGATAACAATGACGAAAATCAAAAGAGCAATGATGCTCGGCGGCTTGCTCGCACTCTCCCTTGGCGCCCTGGCAGAACCTTCGCACCTGGACAGCGTCATGCAACAGGGACAACTGCGCGTCTGCACCACCGGCGACTACAAGCCCTACACCCTCAAAGCCGAGGACGGCGAATATTCCGGCATCGACATCGCCATGGCCCGCGCCCTGGCCGACAGCCTTGGCGTCAAGGTCGAGTGGGTGCCCACCACCTGGAAAACCCTGATGCCCGACATGCTCGCCGGCAAGTGCGACATCGCCATGGGCGGCATCTCGGTCACCCTGGAACGGCAGAAAAAAGCCTTCTTCAGCAGCATCCTCGACGTCGACGGCAAAATCCCCCTGGTGCGCTGCGAAGACCAGGCGCTGTACCAGACCGTCGAACAGATCAACCAACCCTCGGTTCGCCTGGTCGAACCCGCCGGCGGCACCAACGAAGCCTTCGTCCACGCCTACCTGCCCAAGGCGCAATTGCAACTGCGCGACAACGTGAGCATCTTTCAGGAATTGCTGGATAAAAAAGCCGACGTGATGATCACCGACGCCTCGGAGGCGCTGTACCAGCAGAAGCTCAAGCCGGGCCTGTGCGCGGTCAACCCCACGCACTACATGCAATACGGCGAAAAAGCCTACCTACTGCCCCGCGACGACATCACCTGGAAGCTGTACGTCGATCAGTGGCTGCACCTGGCCAAGGCGACAGGCAACTACCAGAAGATCCTGCGCCAGTGGCTGGCGGTGCCTGGGGGTAAATAACGGCGTGCCCGCCACTGAAATGGGGACCGCCGCCTGATCGACTGTCCCGCAAGCCGTGACGCGCCAACAGCCCGCCAAGGCTCTACCTCATGGCTTGTTAAATATCGTTACATGATTAAAACTACTATCGCACCGGTAGCAGGCCGGTCATATGCAAGACGCGTTGACACGCACCGAACGAAAACTCGGTCGATGCCTCGACCGAGCAGCCCCCTCAAAAAAAGGACAGACAATGAGCAGCACGGATGAATTGCAAACCTACAACGCCAGCCCGAAATGGCAAGAACGTTTCGCTTTTTTTGATCAACACGGCAGCCCCAAAAGCCCCGAATTCAAAATGGCTTTCAAACAGTTGCCAGCGCGCAAGCGCATCCTGATCAACCTGAACTTCATCGCGTTTTTTTTCGGGCCGATCTATTTCTTCGTACTTGGGCTGTGGAAAAAGAACCTGGCAATCATCGCGATCATCGTTGCCCTTTCCTTTGCCCTGGCATTGATTTTCACCCTGCTGGGTTATGAAGAAGCGCCCAAGGCCCTTGACACCGGCATGAACGTCGCCTTTGCACTTATGTACGGATTGAGCGCCAACTACGCCTATTACCTGAAACAGGTAAAAGGCTCGCAAGGCTGGAATCCTTTTGAAGGCTTGAGGTTCGTCTGAATCTCACCCGAAGCGCAACGGTGGAAATCACTCCACCGTTGCGCCACCGGTCAATCGTCGTGCAACAACCCCGAACTGTACTCGCCGAAGCTGTTGCCAAGCGCACTGCCATGTAAATTCAGTTGGTTGGGGTTGTGGGTCGGCCCTGGACCGAAACCGTTAGACGACTGCGAGTCATCCGGGTAACGGTCATCGGTACTCACACCCGAACAGGCGCTCAACAGCACGGCGCCCGCGATCAGCGAGACTTTGATCAGGTTTGCGATCATTTTTTATTCCTGTGGGTTGAGGCGCTGGGACATGACCTTTGGCGGTCATCCTATGCCTCGTGTGTGCCGGACAGCATGAAACTTTGTAGGGAGACAGCTTGGGTTCAGGAACGTCGCTTTCTCAAACATCGGCGCCAAAACTTAAAAAGAGCAGCGTCCTACACGACATCAGGAATTGTCCGTACACTCCGCCATTGCTGCACCTTTGCCACGAGTCCTATAGTCCGGCCCACGCCCTCACGGCGTGTCGGGTTTGGCGACTCGATTGCAATTGAACTGAAGCCTTCGACCATTTCGGAGCGCTTCGGAACGCACCTAGCTGCCTGTTATATGGTGGCTGTGCGCGGGAGACCCCAGGGTCTGCCGGTTTCTCCATTGCCCGGTTCGCCAACCCGCGTACGGCTACCACCCTCTCGTTTGGCGACGATTGAGTGATAGCTCTCATGAACTAATGGAGCTTCACTTATGAATGAGTACATGGCTTTAACCAGCAATGCCGATGATCTGCCCTCGCTGTTCGTCAACACCACACAACCTCTGCATTCACTGCTCAGCACGGCCAGTTACAGAATTCGAGCTGTAACGCAGATTCTTGAAAATCTTGCGATGCGTGGTGATATCACCAGCGATACGGTGGTTCTCAGCGACTTTGCGTTGTTGTGCTGCGTGCCGTTGCGTGATGGTTGTGATGTGTTGGATGTGATTGCGCGGCGGATGGATGCTGAGTCGTCCTGATGAAAAAGAGGGGCGTCCAGTTTAGACGCCCCCCTCGACTCATTTTACAAGGTCTTGTATTTGCACAATCTCCTATTTCTATTCGATTGGCATCACCGTGAAATGAGACTACCAAAATTTAGGCGTCCCACCAGTAATTAGGCAACACTGGCTGTGGTAGCGCTAGCATCCTTAACGACAGGCTTTTCCATTACCTCCTGAGTCGCGAGACCGTTTTCGACTTTCTCGGCTTGAGCACTCAATAATTCATCAGTTCTCGTAGCTAGCTTTTTCGCAAGCATTGAAAATCCAGGAAGTTTTGACAGCGCTTCTACTGAATCAGATAATTTCGCACTATTCTCCAAAGCATCCATCAATGGATGGTCTGACTTATTATAATCGGTAATCAGTTTACCTGGATTTTCTGAGCTAACCTGCAACAAATTAAACAATAAGCGGGTTCTCAACTCATCTCTAACAACACTCTCTCGAGGCAGAGACTCTATCTGATTAGACAAACCAGAAAACGTTTTCCCCAGAACTGCCTTATGCGTATATTCCTCAATCAAACGCTTAGACAAATTAAGCTTTTTACTTGACGAATACGCAAACCAAAGTACGGGGAAATAAAGAGGCAAAATCGACACTATCAAACTAGGAGTGTCTTTAATCACCTGAACTAAGTCAGCCCCTTTCCACCCAAGAAGAAACACATCAACCCCAAACGGTATCAAAGAAACAGCGACCATTAAAGCAATTGCAATCTTAAAACTTAACTCATACTTCTCCGACGATACCACTTCATCATCTTTTTTCTTTTCATATGCAGCACTTAATCCAGCCGCCATTGCGCCGGGCAACAACCCCGTTATCTCATCATCAATAGCTGAGTACCGCTCTTTCGATTCTGAAATAAGACTTTCAAACCGCTCCCTATCCTGAAACAAATCAGCTTCATATTTCTCAATCACCCCCTTAACCGCACCGTCAACCTCACTCTCTAGCGCCGTCACTTTTGCTTCCACGGAACCATATGCACGATTTAAAGAGTCAACCAATCCATCAACGCGTTCAACTGACCCATCAGCACCTTTCACCTCAGTCCCAAGAATGGATTTGTGCAGTTCGTCAATTTCAGACTTTTTCTTCATCGAATGGGTGAGGAGGGCTTCAATATCCTGAGCAACCACCGCAGAACTATCCAACAGCTTCGTTACTGTGACAACTTGGTCAGGTAGTTTCTGAGCCTCTAGTAATGCGGCCTTAATTACAGAAAGTTCACTACTCATAACCGTGCTAGCAGAAGAGATTGAGTCAGTTAACTCAACTGCCTTAGCGCAAACGCTTTCATTTTTGGTAGCAAGACTTTTGACTTCATTGACCGAGGTCTTGGCCACCTCGACGAGAGACTTAACGCCGACCACCTCTTCCTTTACAGCCTCCCTATACTCCAGAAGCTCTTTTATAGCGTTATCAACGCCGACTTTTGTACTTTTGATTTTTTCCTCAATATCTGATGCATTATCAGCAGAGGCGCGAGCGGCCGCTTCAGAATCTGTAACCTTCAACCTTATTTCACTTGTCAGCGCTTTAAGCTGAGAATTCACCTCAGATTTAAACCTTTCAAAATCAGCCGGATCTACGCCCTTGTCTAAAAACCCCATACCAACTCCTTATATTTTTTGTTATCTAGCACCAATACAAACCGGACTCTTAACACCTACGACGCCCCGCAAAACACATAAAGCTTCCAACAACACTTCACCCAACAAACCAACGGAGCTAATTTGATGCTTTCTTAAACACAACCACTGCTAGACCGAGTGGCTACTTGTCATCTAATATAACGTTTTACCTCCAGCCAGACACTGATGTCGAATGATTTCCACCGGAGAACGCGGAAAGATTTATTCACTAAAACTGAACCAACCACATCTCTGTGTGCCGTTACGTCTCAAATACCCCGAACAGCATTACAAGATCACCGAAACCCCACCATCCCATTCCTGATAAACTCCCCACCTCCCAGCCTCACCGATTCCAGATCCCCCATGTCCGCAGCCACCGCCACACCTGCCCCGCTCTCCCGCCGTTTCTCCGTCGCGCCTATGATGGACTGGACCGACCGCCACTGCCGCTTCTTCCTGCGCCTGCTGTCGAAAAACGCCCTGCTCTACACCGAAATGGTCACCACCGGTGCCCTGCTCAATGGCGATCACGAGCGTTTCCTGCGGCACAACGAAGCCGAGCACCCGCTGGCCCTGCAGCTCGGTGGCAGTGTTCCCCTGGACCTGGCCGCGTGTGCGCGCATGGCGCAGGAGCATGGTTACGATGAGGTGAACCTGAATGTCGGCTGCCCGAGTGATCGGGTGCAGAACAATATGATCGGCGCGTGCCTGATGGGGCATCCGCAACTGGTGGCCGATTGTGTGAAGGCGATGCGGGATGCGGTGTCGATTCCGGTGACGGTCAAGCACCGTATCGGGATCAACGGGCGGGACAGTTACGAGCAGCTGTGTGATTTCGTTGGTACGGTGCGGGATGCCGGGTGTACCAGTTTTACCGTGCACGCGCGGATTGCGATTCTGGAGGGGTTGTCGCCGAAGGAGAACCGTGACATCCCGCCCCTGCGTTATGACGTGGCGGCGCGGTTGAAGGCGGATTTTCCCGAACTGGAGATTATCCTCAACGGCGGGATCAAGACGCTGGAGGCCTGCCACGAGCATTTGCAGACGTTCGACGGTGTGATGTTGGGCCGCGAGGCGTATCACAACCCTTATGTGATGGCCGAGGTGGACCAGCAGCTGTTCGGCAGCACGGCGCCGGTGATCACCCGTGCCGAAGCACTGGCGCAGTTGCGGCCGTATATCGCTGCACACATCGACGCCGGCGGTTCGATGCACCACATCACTCGCCATGTGCTGGGGCTGGGGACCGGGTTCCCGGGGGCGCGCAAGTTTCGGCAGTTGTTGTCGGTGGATATCCACAAGGCCAAGGAGCCCCTGGCCCTGCTGGATCAAGCTGCCGGGTTGCTTGAAGGGCGTTAATGCCCGGTTGCTCTCGCCATTTCAGCCAGGCGGTTTGATCCGCCTGGCTCGCCTGTCAGCTGGCGGCCGCTGCCGTCCAGTTCACCCAACCGAATGCCCAGGTTGCCAGGATCAACAGTCCGAAAACGATCCGGTACCACGCGAAGGCGGCATAGCTGTGGTTCGCAATGAACTTGAGCAGGCCGCGTACGGCGATCATGGCGAAGAAGAACGCTGTGACGAAGCCCAGGGCGAAAACCGGCAGGTCGCCGGCCTGGAACAACTCCCGGTACTTGTAGCCTGAATACACTGCCGCACCGACCATGGTGGGCATTGCCAGGAAGAACGAGTACTCGGTGGCGGCCTTGCGCGACAGGCCAAACAGCAAGCCGCCGATAATGGTCGATCCGGAGCGGGAAGTGCCCGGGATCATCGCCAGGCATTGCGCGAAGCCTACCTTCAGCGCATCCGACCAGCGCATATCGTCGACATGGTCGATGTGCACCACGTGGTCTCTCTGCTCCGCCCACAACATGACAATGCCGCCCACGACCAAGGCGACTGCCACGGTGATCGGGTTGAACAGGTAGTGATGAATCTGGTCGGCGAACAGGACACCCAGAACCACGGCCGGAAGAAAACCGATCAGCAAGTTCAGAGTGAATCGTTGTGCATTGCGTTGGGTCGGCAGTCCTTTGACGATCTCTGTAATCTTGCGGCGAAATTCCCAGACAACGGCAAGGATTGCGCCCAGCTGAATAATGATATTGAACGCCATGGCGCGTTCACCGCCAAATTCCAGCAAGTCCGCAACAATAATCTGGTGGCCCGTACTGGAGATCGGCAAAAACTCAGTCAGGCCCTCTACCGCGCCCAGGATCAACACTTTGAAAAGGGTCCAGAAATCCATCAATCCTCCATCAGACCGTTCTTTGGGAACGATCCGTCAACTGCACTCAGATATTGAGTAGCTCAAGCAAAACATTCGATACATCCACACCCATTATCTGATGTAGCGAGGGAGAATATGTCTTATTAAAAGGCACACTCAAGCCATGTTAATAATCGTCCGAGTACGAACACCCTGGAAATATATTTAGGTATTTAGTGGAAAAAAGTCTCGCCACTCAATAAAGTGTGATCGCTCTCACACTATTTGTGTTTCTTAGTGGATTCAGCACCTTGGCATGAATGGTGGCACGTAGTGGGCCAAACAGTGGCAAAAGGACATAAAAAATTAATCGCCATCGTTTCAAAATAGTGGCACAATTCCATATTGCCACCATCTAACGACGATATTCCACTAGTTCAGTTCGCCGAGAAAATCAACTAAAAGCTTGAAAAGCTTAAGTATTGTTAAAAAACTCGGGAGCCACGTCTAAAATTCGCGTAAATGTTACCAATTGTCAGTCACAGATGAGAACCGGTGCTTTAACATCCCGATGTCAGCACCTATTCGAGTCAATGCATGATGCTTACAGGGAACTTAGCGACTAGAAGCCAGCGCCAGACAAACGATGAACCCGGAGTTCTCACTCTGGGTCGTACCCGTGGCGTGGCTGAACATTTTAGAGCGCTAGTCGCAAGGCATGTGCGGACCGATATGGCACTAGAGGCCAATTCCTACACTAGTTCATTCAAGAAGAATGAACGCTCTGGTTCGTATCGTGCCATCTTCATCATCATCGACAGCCCCCAGGCGCTCGAGGAAAGCCTCGCGCTAGTGGAAAACCTGCGCAACGGCAACTTGAAGCCCATCATTTGCGCGGTCATCACGGGCCGAGGCACCTACAACAAGATCAAGTACTATCTTGCGGGGGCCGACTACTGCATCAAGTTCAATACCCTTTCCGATGAAAGCTCTGAGTTGCTCGCCGAGTTCTTCAGCAGTGAAGAATGGCAAAGAGATATCAATTTGATATTGGACCCCACCCGTATTTGCCTACTGGGCACCAGCAAGAAGCTGGACATCTCCTTTGCGGAAATGAAGATCCTGGAAGCCTTTGCGCAAACCAGTAACCACATACTAAGTCACGATGAAATTGCCAACATCATGGGGCTCAACAGCAACTTTTATGACCCCAGGGCGCTGGAAAAATCGATCAGTCGCCTTCGTGGAAAAATCAAGGACACCTATGGCACAAACGCTATCCAGAGCATCCGCGGGCATGGGTACCGGTTGATGAGGGGACTGATTTCAACTCTCTGACACACCGAAAAGATGGCGCTTTAGCATCAACTTTATCAACAATACAAAGACCTCGGCTTCAGCGTTTCTTGTATTTCATACCAAAGGCACTTATCGATTCCATGACCGTGGCAACATCTAACCATAACAATAAAAGTTTATTCTATAGCAGCAGATCGAGTGGAACCCATCGAGGGCCAAATTTGGGCCCAGACCCTGCCTTTCGACTACTTCCCAGGGAGTCATTGCTCCCCTGCCGATCATCTTTTAGCCAAATTTGGTGTGTACTTCAGGAGAGAGACATGGAAACTAGTACAACCTTCCCAAGGAAATACTTTGTCGTCGTGACCCACAGCACAACGTCGCAGCGTGAACTTGAGACCATCCTGTCCAGTGAGCGCTTCAACTCGTTTGGCACTTCCCAGGCACAAATGTTTATTGAAGGCGTTGCTTCACCCTCTTCCGCTCCTGTGCTGATGGAGTTCAGCTACCCAAGCGTTTCAAGGAAAAACGTAGCGCGCAGTATCGAACATGATACACAGCGACTACTGGCGACCCTGGAATCCGAATGGCTGGCAGCGCAATCGACGAATCCATTCCACAGCATGCCGGCAACAACCGGGGCAGCCAACGATATTGCGCAAACCATTGAGGGCGACACTCCTTACAGCGAAGCCTGGCAACTCGACAAGGATCAAAGCGCCTTGGTAAAAGAGGGCGTCGAGATCAGCCTGACCGGATTGGAAGCCGCGCTGGTAAAGAAAATGCTGCACCATGAAGAGCGTGTCGTCAGTCGAGACGAACTGATCCTCAGCATCGGCAGGGAGCCAGAACAATATCGCGGCCTGGAAATGTGCCTGAGTCGACTGCAAGACAAATTCAAAATGGCCAGTAACGGTGAACGACTGTTTCGCGCAGTAAGAAATCGTGGCTATTGCCTGATCCAGGAAGTCGTGGCGTAAACACCTCCACCCTTAGCGAATAAAACAAACAGAAACAGTGCGACTACAATAATAAAAAAGCACTCTGTTTGGTTTCAACCTCCGCGCTAGTCAGACCGCCCTCATCCCCTCCCCTCCTACAATACCAAAGACCACTCTAATTATTCACCCTCTTCCATTCGACCTTTTCTAACGATCGGGTTTTCTAAAATCCTGATAGTTGGCACTTTGCCACCTTGTTAGAACTCGTCAGACAGCATCTCCGCCAATAACTTAGTCTATTGACTGACGACAGTTCGGCATATCGACGTTGTTACCTCAGGACACTCGCTATAACAACAATAACAAGTCTGTTTAACAACTCGGATTTCAACTGTCGAAACCTGAATGGACGTCTTTTGGGGATATTGTATGGATCTTACTCTTAGTATCAATCGAAACACCGGCCTCAAGGGACTTACCTTTTGGGGGCAATGGGCGCTGGCACAGGGCTTTGTAGTTTCCCTGTTGTTCATACTTGCCGAGCGGCACACTGGAACGGTCGAGTTCTATTACCGGATGTGCGCAACGCTCGCCGTACTGGCCTCGGTTCCGGCTTATACGTTCAGCGGTGTGTACCGCAAAAGAGACAATTATCTGTCAGGGCTGGGACGCCTGTTCATGGGCTGGTCCATGACGATGGCCGCGCTGGCGTGCATCGCGTTTATCTGCAAGGCCGATGAGCTGTTTTCCCGACAAGTCATCCTGGGTTGGGCGGTGTACGGTTTCCTCGGCCAGGCGTTGCTGTATGCGCCGCTGCATGCGTTCTCGAAGTTCTACCAGCGGTCACGCAAAAGCGAGCATAAAACCCTGATCGTCGGCACCGGTGAACTGGCGCTGGGATTGGCGAACAAGCTGAGCGACCTCGAAAACCTGCCGTTGGTGGGCCTGGTCAGCAACGGCGCCCCTCCCTCACTGGAGCCGGGCGCACCCAGCATCGTCGGCGCCCAGGAAGACCTGCTGGAACTGATCAAGACCCATGACATCCGTCGTTTGTACATCACCCTGCCCCTGTCGGAAGCGGCAAAAATCGAAGCCATGTACGTCGATTTGCTGGATGCCAACGTTGACGTGGTCTGGGTGCCGGACTTGAACAGCCTGACGCTACTCAATCACTCGGTGAAAGTCGTGGACGGCCTGCCGGCGATCTACTTGAACGAAAGTCCGCTGACCAGCCGGCCCACCGCCGCGCTGAGTAAAAGCCTGGTGGAGAAAAGCGTGGCCCTGTTGGCCATTATCCTGCTGAGCCCGGTGTTGCTGGTCATCGCCCTGGCCGTGAAGCTCAACTCCCCTGGCCCGGTATTCTTCAAGCAGGACCGCCATGGCTGGAACGGCAAAGTGATTCAGGTCTGGAAGTTCCGCTCCATGCGTGTGCACGATGACCATGAGGTCAAACAGGCCAGCCGTAACGACTCGCGTATCACCGCCGTCGGACGCTTCATCCGTCGCACTTCGCTGGACGAATTGCCGCAACTGTTCAACGTGCTGCAAGGGCAAATGGCGCTGGTCGGCCCGCGCCCTCACGCCGTCGCGCACAACAACTACTACTCCGGGAAGATTCTCGCCTACATGGCGCGCCATCGAATCAAACCGGGCATCACCGGCCTGGCGCAGATCAACGGTTGCCGCGGCGAGACCGACACCATCGACAAGATGCAGAAGCGTGTCGAGATCGACCTCAAGTACATCAACAACTGGTCGTTGTGGCTGGACCTGAAGATTCTGGTGAAAACGCCGTTCACCTTGTTGTCGAAGGACATCTACTGAAGGTTTAGGGCTGCACAAGGCAACACCGCAAGGGGACGCAAGTCCCCTTTTTTGTGGCTGTGATTTGGGACTGCCCGGATTTATGGATCACCAAAAGACCAGTGTAGGAGCAGCCTGCTCGCGATAGCGGGGTATCAGTCAACATCAATGCTGGATGTACTGACGCCATCGCGAGCAAGCCCGCTCCCACAGGGGATTGGGGGCTGTCTGGGTCTTCGGCTCGCCAAATGACCACTGTGGGAGCGTGGCTTGCCCGCGATGGCGGCGGGTCAGTCAACATCCATGCTGAGTGTGCCGACGCCTTCGCGAGCCTGCTCGCTCCTACAGGTTACTCAGTGATCTTCTCGAAGTTGCGGTAGAACATGTCGTCGTCGCGGCTATCAGTCATGGAGTGCAACTGGTAGCTGCGATTGAGCCGTGCACCGCCGTCCCGGGTCAGTGGCGACCAGACGAGGTTGGCACGGCGCATGGTCGACATGCTCATCAGTTCGTCGAATGGAATGGACAGGTAGATGCCTTTGTCGAAACTACCTTCGCCATATTCAGCACCGGTTGCGGTGGTGATGGTTGCCCAGGCACCAAAGCGTACGCCGTTGGAAAACTCTCGCGAGATATCCAGCGTGCCGCCCCAGTCGCCAGCCAGGTAACGCCCGACGCTGACGGCTGCCAGCGTATCGTAGGGCAAGTCGGTGTAGCCGGTGATGTGGCCGGTCAACACCGAGTAATCACGCAAGCCAAAACCCTGGTCGAACTCGCGCTGGCGCACGTAGTTCAGGTCCGCGCCCACCGACCAGCGCTCGCCGGTCGGACGGAACAGCACCTCGCCCCCGACGCCGGCAAACATCGACTCCAGGTAGCCACCGTACACCATGCCATACAGGTCTTTGTCCAACTGCTCGGCATGGCTGACCTGGAACAACGGCATGGTGACATCCGACGTGGTCATGTACTGGCGCAAGTCCGTGCGCACGCGGGGCAAGCCGCTGGGTGCGTCATAGGTGAACTTGTCGAAGTTGTTGATCAGGTTGGCACTGAGCAAACCACTCCACCAGGTGTTGCGGTTGAAGCGGTACTCGGCGTCCGCGTCGGCGCTGAACTGATAGAGCAAGCCATCGGGGCCGCCGACATTCTGCTTGAAGCCCAGCCCGACGCCATAAGCGAATGGCTGCATCGCTTCGGTGTAGAGGGTTTTCTCGTTGTGCGGCATCGCCGGATTGATTTCGGTGGTGCGATGCAGGGCTTGCAACGGCTCTTCGTTGTTGATCACTTCGCGGAAGGTTTGCCGAGGCACGCTGGTTTCTTCAAGCGCCAGGTCGTAGCGCTTGTTCACCACGGTGAACCAGTCGATATCGTCGTTGACGCTGTTGTCCAGGATCCGGCTCGCGCGGCCGACGGCCTTGGCCGAATGGAAGTAACGCTGCTGCTCGCCATACACGATCAACTCGGAATCGCGCTGGCTGATACGCTCGACCTTGTACCCGGCATTTTGCTGCAGGCGCCGGGACACATCGGCCCAGTTGACCTGATCCATCCCGGTGCTCGGCGCCTTCGCTGGCAAGGGTTCAGCCGGCGGATCGAACGTCTTCGCCGGCGCCTTGCGGCTGGCGAAGTTGGTGTGAAAGGTGACGCCGAACATAGCCGTATTACCGCGTTCCCAGGCTGCGCTGAGGTCGATCGAGTCAGTTACTTTGAACACCGCGCCGAGGTTGATCGGCGAGTCCTGCTTGATCTGGTTGTCCTTCGGCTCGTGCTTGTAATCGTTGCCTTCGTATTCGAGTTTAAGACTGAGCCGATCCCAGGGTGTCTGGTAGCTCACGCCGCCGAAAAAGGATGGGCTGCCGCGAAAATAGGCCCCGGCGTTGACATCACCGGTGCCCTCGCTGTCGGGTCGGGTCTTGAAGCGATCACTGACGTAGCCCAGCGGGTTTTCGAAGTCGCCGCGGTTGCCCAGGTAACCCCAGGCAATGCCGGCGCTGAAATCAAAATTGTCGTAGCGCTTGTTGGCCACCACGAATTCACTGGAGAACAGGCCTGTACCACCGATGTCCCGGAAGCCCAAGGCCACTTCGGGCGCCCAATGGGTTTCTTCCCACAGGCGGGCCTTGAGGTCGACCGCCTTGTCCTTATAGCTCTGGTTGCCGCTCAACGATTCGGGGCCGTAAGGGCGGTTAGTGATCGCGGTGTAGCGAAACGAGCCTTCCAGCCACTCAAGTGGCTGAAGTGAAACGCTGTAACGGCTGTAGGGGTCGGTGCGGTTGGCATTCAGGCTCAACTCACCGGCCGGCGCCATGCGCGCCGTCGGCGTTTGCAACAAGCCCGCGCCACCGAAATCATTCTGGGTAATGCGTGGTTCTGCATGAGCCAGACCACACGGCAATAACAATACGGCTGCAAAACGTAAATTCAACGAACCACCTCAGCCAGCTGCGTGGCAATAAATTCGGCCAACTGCTGATTCAGTTCAGGGATAGGCGGATCAAGGTCATCGTTTTTGACCGGGACCAGAATCTTGCTGCCGGCGGCCGGTATCTGCCCGCTCTCGCGATTCCAGTGGGCAATGCCGACGCGCCGGGTGACGCCATTGGGCTGGATCAACCACAGGTAATCGGCGTCCGCATCGACCAGCGGCGTGCAACCCCGCAGGTAATCGCGGGCCTCTTGCAGCGCTTGATAGGGCAACCGACACGACTCGGCGACAGCGCCGAGCACCTCGACTTCGTCGACCCGCAACGGGTAGATGAGGCGGTCGCCGTCGTCCAGGCGAATGTTGCGGGCAAACCCGACTTCCACGGCGACCGGGTCCAGGACAGCTACCTGGCGTCCGGTGACCGGCATGCGCCTGACTTGCTCGGCCAACCGCACCGCCAGGGCAGCCCGGCTCGGCCTGTCGAAAAGCATGGCCATGCGCTGCAACACGTCCAGATCGAACAGCACCCCGGCCTTGAGGCGGGTCTGTTGCTCGACCAGGGACTGACGCAGCAGTACGGCCGCCAACCAGTAACTCTCGGCATTGGGTTGTGCCGCGCTGATCACGTCCAGCAACCGCCCGCCCGCCGGCAGCTCGACCGCCCCCGGGTTGGCAACGTCACCGGTGACGGTGACCGCTGCATGGCTGATGCCGGTGATCAACAGCAGGCACGCCGATAGAGCCCTGACCCGCTTCACCGGGCATGCCTGCGGTCTGGGGTCAGTTGCACGATCTTGACCCGCAACTGCGAGGTCAGTTGCTGCTCACTCTGCACAATGAAACCGTCAACGGGATCGACCCAGTAACGATTGGTCGCACGCAGGCCGATGGCCGGCGCGTCAATCTGCTCATCGACACGTAGCACGGCGTATTCCTTGTTGAGGATTTCCAGGGTTTCCATGGATTTGCGGGAGAAGCGACTGTTCAAGGTCACCCCGACTTCCTGGCCCTGATAGAGGTCGATCCAGCGCTGGCTGGTGTAGCCATCGGGCACTTGATGGAGGCCTTGCTTGAAGGGCGAGACGTCAGCCAGGCGCGTCCCGTCCAGATCGCCGTCCAGGCCCAGGCCGATGCTGCGCACCGCCAGGCCATCGCGCATGAGCAGAACCTGTTTGCCGGACGCGACCCAGAATTGCAGGTCGTCGCGCTCACGCACCAGCGCCAGCACGCCGGAACCGGACGGCGTGGTCAGCTTGAGCTGGGGATAGCGCACATCCGCCACCTGGGCCGCCGTCACGTCCAGCTCATCCGGCCCCGACACCGCCGACTTGAGGTTGGTCACCGAAGCGACCATCAGCGGGTTACAGCCACACAACATCAAGGCCGCTATCAAGCAGACGCCAACATTCAACGTTCTCACGATCGGACCCGGCCTTAATTGCTGTTGCTGCTGACTTCACTCATGTTTTTCGCCGCGGATGCGCCCGTACCGACAATCGCTGCCGACGGCACCAATTGGCTGACGAAGCGATTCCAGCGAGTCACGTTGGCAGGACCTACGTAGACAACGTCCTGGGGACGTACTTCAAAGTGCGTGGCCAGCGCCATGGCGGTCGGTGATTGGGCTTGCAACTGGTAGACCTTCGCCGGCTCCACATCGAGGTTTTCAACACCTCTGATCACGTACACGGCGTTACCGTTGGAGGTGGTCTGACTCAATCCGCCGACCGAGCCCAGCACATCGGACAGGTTCATGGTGGCGGTCTTGAAGCTCAGTGCGCGGGGCTGGTTGACCTCGCCCATGACGTAGATGCGCTTTTTGTCGTTGTACGGCAGATACAACTGATCGCCACCCTTGAGGTAAACGTTCTGCAACTCGGAGTCCGGCTGGTTGAGCGTGTCGAGATTGAGCGTGTAGACCCGCCCGTTTCGCGTCAGCAACAGGCCGGACAAGTCGGCACTCGTCGTATCGATACCGGCAGAACCGAGGGCCTCGACCACACTGAGCGGATTGGTGGAAATCGCTTGTGGACCGGCTTTCGAAACGGCGCCCGTCACCACGACTTTCTGACTGGAAAAGCGCAACACGGCGACATCCACTTGCGGTTCGGCGATGAAGGCCGACAGCCTAGCTTCGATGTCCGATCGCAGTTGCTGGACGGTTTTGCCGGCCGCCTGGACTTCTTTGATAAACGGGTAGTAGAGCGTGCCATCGGCACGCACCAGGCGACCGTTGGCATCGATCTGCTGTTGCGCGCCGGAGGGTGCGGTCAGCTCCGGATGATCCCAGACCGTGATGTACAGGACATCGTTACTGCCGATGCGGTACTCGGCCGGGGCCGCCAACAGTTCCGTCGGCACGGACTCACGCTTTTGCGTGGCCCTGTTCATGGCGATGAGCTTGGGCGTGATCGGAATGAGCTCGACCCGGCTGCTCTCGCTGGCGCCCTGGCGCGTGATATCACTGGTGCTCAGGTATTGGCCGGGGGAAAACATGCAACCTTGTAAAGCGATGCTTGCCAACATTAAAAGAGAAAAACTACGAGTCATAATGGCACTACGCTATTCAAGGGCGAATCTAAAAACAAAGTCACCCGATTTGCATCGGGCGACCTTGTACTGCACCAACAGATGTTTCAGTTAGTTGTGCGTGCCGGTTGTACCCGTGGTACCTGTCGTACCCGTCGTACCGCCGTTTGCACTTCCACCACTGTTGGACGCCGCTACAGCACTGGCGACCATTGCAGTACTGGCTGCAGTGGCTTGAGTCGCCGCCACGTTACCCAATACATTGGTCGCAGTTGTAAGCGGCGCTTCTACCGCGGACGCCCAGTTGCTCAACATCGTCAACAGGGCAATTGCCATCACTTTCTTCATATCAACTCCTTTCTAACATTCAACCCGATCGAAATCGGGTAGTGCGTTAGAGGTGGTAGAGTTCAAGTCCGCGAAAAATGCGGACATGATCCGTTGTTCTTTCACAGTCTTACCCAACTGATAAAAGTCGAACGGCAGGTTTATATCTACGGACTTGCAAAAGGCATGACCAGTGTATTTTCCCGACGATATCTAACAACCTGACCGGAAATAACATTTGGCTAAAACGCCATCATCCCAGATAGCCTTTGGGGTGATTCGATTGCCAGCGCCAGGTATCCGTGACCATGTCCTGCAAGTTGCGCGTGGCCTTCCAGCCCAGCTCTTTCTCCGCCTTGGAAGGGTCGGCCCAGCTCTCGGCGATATCACCCGAGCGACGCGGCATCATTCGATAGGGCACCGGCTGACCGCACGCCTGCTCGAACGCCCGCAGTACTTGCAACACGCTGTAGCCATCGCCCGTGCCGAGGTTCCAGGTATGAATGCCGGTACGCCCGGCGATGGACTGCAAGGCCTTTAGATGGCCGTCCGCCAGGTCCACGACGTGGATGTAGTCCCGCACCCCGGTACCGTCGACCGTGGGGTAATCGTTGCCGAAGATCGATAACTCCCGCAGGCTGCCAACCGCCACCTGGCTGATGTAGGGCACCAGGTTATTCGGAATGCCACTCGGGTCTTCGCCCAGATGGCCGCTGTCATGCGCCCCGATCGGGTTGAAGTAACGCAACAGCGCGATGCTCCAGCGCGGCTCGGCCAAGGCCAGGTCGCGCAGCACATTCTCGACGATCAACTTGGATTGACCGTAGGGATTGGTCGGGATGCCCGTGGGGAAATCCTCGCGGATCGGCATCTGCTCCGGCTCGCCGTATACCGTGGCCGACGAACTGAACACCAGGCGAAACACCCCGGCAGCCGCCATCGCCTGACACAGCGTGATGCTGCCGCTGACGTTGGTCTCGTAATACTCAAGGGGCTTGCGCACGCTCTCGCCCACGGCCTTGAGACCGGCAAAGTGCAGGACGGCATCGATGGCATGCTGCTGGAAAATCCGGTCCAGCAAGGCCCGATCGCACACATCACCCTGAATCATCAGCGCACTCTTGCCGCAAATGGCTTCCACCGCGTGCAATGCCGCGTCGCTGCTGTTGCAAAGATTATCCAGCACAACAACTTCATAGCCTGCCTCAAGCAGTGCGAGCGTGGTGTGCGAACCGATATATCCAGCTCCACCCGTTACCAGAATTTTCATAGCGCGGTCCATAGTGGGAAAAGTGCGAAGTTGCGTGTCAAGCCCCTCTTGTTAAAGCTGTGTGCTGAACCACACAAATAAGAGCGACAACAACCCAAAACAAAATTAGTTCAACGACTGGCAATAAATATTTTTTCAGGCCAAACTGTATTGCGGAATACTTATTAGCATTCCGACGCACGCACCACTATCAACAGATACCGACTAAAAATAACCAACAACTATCAACCCGACATCTCATAACATTGTCGTGTTATCCGCACATTGCTATTTGCCACTAGTGGCCAGACTCAGGTATTAAAGTAAGCCTTCAATAAACATTGAAACTTGCAATCACTCGTTGTTGCGCGCACCCGTTGGCTGTGTTCCATGACTGTCCAGGATACTTTTATGATTCGTAAATGTTTGTTCCCCGCTGCCGGCTATGGCACTCGTTTCTTGCCCGCGACCAAGGCCATGCCCAAGGAAATGCTGCCGATCGTCAACAAGCCGTTGATCGAGTACGCCGTCGAAGAGGCACGGGACGCCGGCCTGCAACACATGGCGATCGTCACCGGGCGGGGCAAGCGCGCGCTGGAAGACCACTTCGACATCAGCTACGAGTTGGAGCACCAGATTCGCGGCACCGAGAAAGAGAAGTTCCTGGCCGGAACCCGCGAGCTCATCGACACCTGTACCTTCTCCTACACCCGCCAGGTGGAAATGAAGGGCCTGGGCCACGCGATTCTCAGCGGCCGTCCGTTGATCGGCGACGAACCCTTCGCCGTGGTACTGGCCGATGACCTGTGCCTGAACCTGGAAGGTGATGGCGTCCTCACGCAAATGATCGAGCTCTACAAGAAATTCCGCTGCTCGATCGTGGCCATCCAGGAAGTCCCCCGCGACCAGACCCACAAGTACGGCGTGATAGCCGGCGAGCCGATCTCCGACGGGATCTACCGGGTCAACAACATGGTGGAAAAACCGGCCCCGCAGGACGCCCCGTCGAACCTGGCGATCATCGGCCGTTACATTCTGACGCCGGATATCTTCGACCTGATCGCCGACACCGAACCGGGTAAAGGCGGCGAGATCCAGATCACCGACGCGCTGATGAAACAGGCGCAGAACGGCTGCGTGCTGGCCTACAAGTTCAAGGGTTTGCGCTTCGATTGCGGCGACGCCGAGGGTTACCTGCAGGCGACCAACTTCTGCTACGAAAACCTGTACCTCAAGGGCCGCTAAGACGGCTCCAGCACCCGACGCCCACTCTTCATTCAGGCAGGCCAACCATGAACATTAAAAAGCTCTCGGCATACATTGAAATGGAGGTGGGCAACCTCGGAGTGATGTCCTCGTTATCGCGACATCAGCGGTTGCCGAGCGCCAACCAGTCCTGGCTCGGCCCCACTCTGCTGGTGGAACGGATCGGTATGTTTCCCTCTTCCGGAGACATCCGCCGGCCAATGCGCGACCCCTATCCCCTGCTCGCTCACCTGAAAAGGCTTTACCGCGGGCAGGCGCTGGAAATCGATGACCGCGATGGGCTGAAAGTGATTTTCAGCGACTGGCGATTCCGGGTGCGCATTTGCTGCAACGACCCAGCCATCATCATCAACGTGGAGACCCGGTGCGCTACGCAGCTGATGCCGCTAAAAACCGCAGAGCTGCTCAGTCATCTGGAGCACTTCGAATCGGCTGTCCTGTAAGAGCGAGCTTGCTCGCGAAGAGGCCAGCACATCCAGCATCCACATCGCCTGACACACCGCCATCGCGAGCAAGCTCGCTCCCACGATGATTCGGGTAGTTCGCAGATTTTGCGTATAGCCATTGAACCTGTGGGAGCGAGCTTGCTCGCGATGAGGCCGGCACATCCAGCATCCACATCGCCTGACACAACGCCATCGCGAGCAAGCTCGCTCCCACAATGATTCGGGTAGTTCGCAGATTTTGCGCATAGCCATTAAACCTGTGGGAGCGAGCTTGCTCGCGATGAGGCCGGCACATCCAGCATCCACATCGCCTGACACACCACCATCGCGAGCAAGCTCGCTCCTACAGTGCCGCGTCGCAGGTGTCCTGTGCTGATCTCCCGGTATTGTCACCGACGATCAGACGATAGAAATAATCAGCAATCACTCGCCCGCCCGTGGCCGGAACCGGATGAATCTTGTCCGGGCCGATCATGGTGGCGGCATAGCGCTTGAAGTCAGTGCCGAATGCGCACTGCAGATTGGCGTAACCAAGATGTTCCTTGCGCGCCCAGGGTTCCAGGACTTGCGCATAGGCCGACATCGGGTAGGCACTGGAACGCGTCGTGTCCTGACGCAGGATCAGGTTGATGCTCGCCGCCGGTTGAATCTCGCGGACCATCCCCACCAAACCCTGAACGTTCTTCAGGTACTGCTCGGGCTTCACGCCAAAACCCTGGTCGTTACCACCCAGCATAATCAGGTAGAGGTCGGCGGGAATCTTCGACACCACCGTCTTCCACTGCGCCTGCCAACGGCCATCGCCGTGGTAGAAGTCAGCGGACGCCGCGCCGGACGCCGCCAGTTTGGATACCCGCACGCCGCCCTGGTCGTTGCTCATCCACAGGCCGAAGAGCGTTGGCGCGCCTTTCACCACTTCCAGCCGGAACGACCAGTCTTTCGCTGCCGACATGCCTGGCAGTGGCACTTCCTGTACCCCTGAGCCTGCGAGCGTCAAGGGCTGCCAGGATTGCGACGGTGCCCAGCGGTAGCGAACCTCATTGGGTTCGCCATTGCCGAGGTAAAGCAATTTCGCTTGGGTGACAGCCGTGTTGATGGCCGGTGTCGGGCTGGCATCGATCTCCAGCCAGGCGCCAGGCCCTCCGGCAAGGGTACGACTGTCGGGGCTGGCCTGGCCAAGGGCGGACACCTGCCAGTCACCGCCGAAGTATTTTTCGCTGCTGCGGCTGTATTTGAAGTGCGTGCCGCCAAGTGCCGCGCCGTGGTTGAAACCGACATAGCCGGGGCCGGCGAAACCCGCCTCCCCGGCCAGCCGCTGCACCAGTTTGTTCAGATAGAAATCCTGCCCGGCGCTGTAGCTGTCGCCGATCACCGAGATGGACAGGACTTTCCCGCCCTTGCCTTCGCGCCACTGGCCAAACCGTTCGCGAGCGTCGCCGACTTCGACCACTGACGCCGCAACAGGCTGGACCTCATCAACTGCCAACATGCATCGCTTCCTTCACTCGGACAAACCTCAAGTCTGGGGCACCGGGGTGGCGTTTGCCGGCGTTTTTTTAGCCGCCGCGCGCTCACCCAGGAACAGCACGGAGGTGACGTTGAATCGACTGAAAACCATCGATAGAACCACCGGCCCCAACAAGCCACACGCCAGGCCACCAAGCACCAGAAGGCTTTCGTCCTTCACGCCCAAACGCCCCAGGACAAACCGCGAAGTGGCGGCAAACAACACATGGAACAGGAAGATCGCGTAGGAATACCCGCCGAGCCAGGTCAGCCACTTCGAGCGCATGTCACTGGACAGCAACGCAATGCAGGACACACAACCCACGGTCAAACCGATCAGGCTGCGGCGGTCGACGATCAACTCGCGATCCACCGCCGCCACGTACAGCAGTGTCAGCGAGATCAACACAAACACCAACGGCCCGATCACCTTGAACCGTTGCTTCAACGCATCGACGTTTTCCTGGCCAATCATCCCCGCCACGAAAAACGGTAGCAGGTAGATCGCGCCATTAATGCCAAACGCATCGAGCTTGAACGGCGGCAGCACAAACAACACCGCCGCAAAGGCAAACAGCAGATACAAGCGCGTTGCCGAACGCAGCAAACCACGCCACTCCAGCAGGCCGACGAACATGAAAATGATGAACACCGCCTGCAGGAACCAGAAGTGGTTGACGGGCACCCAGAACGACAACAACGCGTCGATCACACCGACGTCCTTGTTCACACCCGGCCCCACCGCCTGCAACACCGAGAACGGTACGCCCACGCAAAACAGCGGCACGATCAAGCGTCGCACCTTGCCGCTGAAGAACGCGGAAAAGTCATTGCCGCGGATTTTGTAGATGGAGTAGATATAGCCGGAAATGAAGGTGAACAGCGGCATGCGCACATACACCATCGAGTCGGCGATCACCCGGAACGGCGAGCCCAGGTCTATCTTCAAGCCGCCACCCAACGGGCCGATGACGTGATAGAGCACCAGCAGCAGGCACGCCAGGCCACGCAGGGTTTCGATCTCCAGGGACTTTTTCTTGCTCGACATAAAGCACCTGCCTCAATTCAGAATTCTTGATTCAACTTGCACCGGCTTGTTCGCCCGCAACATCAATCCCAGGCCGACGAACAACACCGGCACCACCATCGAGAAGTGCCGGGCGAAGGAGCCGAAGTCCGGTTCGAACAGGCCTTGAACCAGCAAAAATGCCAGCGGAATCGCGATCAGTTCCTTGGGTTTGGTCTGGATCGGCGCTCCTTTGTAATCGGTCGAGGTGATGACTTTGAACAGCAGCAACGCGGTCATGATCATCAACGCCACGAAGATCACCTGGCCCGGCCCGGACAACAGAATCAGCTCCACCGGGAACGACAGCCGGAAGAAGATGATCATCGAGTCCAGTGCCTGCGAGACAAAGTCGCTGCCGCTGAGCCACGAGACGATCAACGACTTGGACCCCTCCTCACCCGCGGTGCGCAGTTCGTTGTTACTGGCGCGAATCGACGACACCGGAAACCCGAGCGCCACCTGGATCGCCATGGCGACCGCCAGGTAGAACAGGAACAGCATCAGGAAGAAAGTGAAGCGCGAGACATACTTCTTCATCACGCAGACGCCGACCCAGGACAGTGAAAACAGAATCCAGTAGGGGCGGATCAACACGCCGTAGATCACTGCCGAGAAGAAAAATCCGCCGCGATATTTGCGCGTCAAGGAGCTGAGCAAAATGCTCAACACCGCCACCGACACAATGATTTCCTTGGTCAGGTTCTCAAGGAAGAACGAACGAACGATGCCCCACAGACACAGCGTGCCGAAGATCGCCAGCGGCATGCGCCGGAAGACCACCACCGGGATCGCCGTGAGGAAAAAATTGCAGAACATGCCATAGGCCCAGGCATTGGTCAGATTGATCCCCGTGGGCCGCAGCAGAAACGCCGAACATTCATAGGAAGAGCGATCCGGCGAGAACGGGTTCCAGAAATTGCAGTTGTCGGCCCGCGCGTAGGACGACCACAAGGTCATGGCATCCGGGCCAGGATCGCGGGGAATCAACAGCGGCATGGCCACCGACAGAAACAACCCGGTGAACAGGATCAGGAACGAAATAGAGGAATCGAGTTTCTTGCCGCGAAACTCGATGCACGGCAGCTTCAACCCCATGCCAGAGCCCCTTTCGGCCGAGTCACACGGGTCAACACGGCAATCACGCCGAGTTGCACGATGATCGCAAAGACGTTGCCCCAGGCAGCGCCATAAATCGAATAGTGCTTGATCAGCAGGTAGCTGACCGGCACCGAAACCAACAGGCAAATCGCCGCGCTGGCCAGCGACACGCGACTGTTCTTCGAGGCAATCAAACCACCCCAGACGATGTCGCCAATGGCACGCAGGGCGAAGGAAAAAATCAGCACGCCGAGGATCGCGTTGTCCGGACGCGGCACTGTCGTGGCGACGTAATCGAGCACAACGTTGAAGAACAGATAAATCAGCACCGCCACCGCGGCGGACACCACCAGCGAGCGCATGACCCATTTGTTGACGAACAATTGCCGGACAGTGAACGGCTGTTGATCAGCCTGAAAGCGCTTGGCGAGCACCGGAATGCCGACCACCGCCACCACCGCATAGGACAGCGCCTGCAAGGTATTGGCCGCCGACCAGGCGTACACGTATTTACCGAGGCTGGCGTAGGGTTCGATGTCGATAATCAGAAAGCGCTCGGCGTACTGACTCAACGCGATCAAGCCTGTGCCGAGATAGAACGGCAACCCGGCCTTCCACACGGTTGCCGTGGCCAGCGTCCCGCTCACCCGGCCCTTGTGCACGTTCACCACAATCAAGTAACCGGCGACGATCACCAGCACGTTGGCCACAACCCACAGCCACAGCACACTGGCGATCCCGGACACCCAGCCGAGCATCATCCCGCCCACCGCCAACAGCGCCCAGAGGCCGGTCTTGATGAAAAACAGCAGCGCACCGGCCGTGGCTTTCTGCGCGGAAAACACGAAGGAGTTGATTTCGAACGACAGGTGTTCAGTGAGCAGAACCAGGGTCACGCAGAGGATCAGCGCGGTCGTTGCCTCGACTGCCTGGAACAGCGAATACACCAACACCGTCACCACCGACAACAACAGCCCCACGGCCAGGTACAGCAGCAGGACCTTGTCGACGACCCGCCGCGAACTGCCACCGACGCTGATCAGCCGATTGATTTCCGAACTGAAGCCGACGCTGTAGAACTTCGACGCAATCAACGAGGCGGCGACCACCACGCCGTAAAAGCCCAGCGCCTCATAACCGAGGAAATGGGTGATCGCCAGCACCAGCAAAAACTTCGCGCCCAATGCCCCGCCGCGAAGCAGTAGCCGAAATATCATCGAACGATACCTTTGATGATGTCGTCCATGGCCACGGTTTTTGCCTCGATCTCGCGGCAGGTGTCGGTCAGGCGCTTGCCGAAACCGGACAGTGCGTTCGGCGCGTAGACCGTGTCGATGATGGTATCGACATTGATGTCGCCGCCGTTGATCACCCAGTCTTCCACGCCCATGTCCTGATAGGCGCCGAAGCCTTTGCGCTCATAGCTGATGTGGTACGCCGGGACGCCGGACAGCAGCGACTCGATGGCGCCGTGCAGGCGCACGGAAATCACCAGGTCCGGCTGATACTTGGCCAGCGTGGCCTTCAACGGCAGCAGGTCTTCGGTAATGCCCAATTCGCGATAGAACGCACCGTCATCGTTGCCGCGAACGGCGCTCTGGACCGCGCAAACCACTTTGCTTTTGTTCTTCAAGCGTTGCAGCAGCAACTTCAAGTTGGCCACGTAGGCGACCTTCTTTTCCTTGCTCCACTCCGGCGGCTTGCGCAGCACCACGCACACCGTTGCCGGCGATGACGCGCAACGGGTGAACTTGGGCTGCATGAGGATCTTGCTGGCCAATGACTGGACCGCCAGATCCGGTGCGCGGTAGACATTTTCACAGGCATCGAAAATCGCCGACGACCTGTTGTCACGCACGAACACCGCATCGGCGCTGGCGTAGTGCTCGACGATCTTGCTGCTCTCGCCGTGGAACGGCCCGATGCTTTGCGGCAGGTACACCGACGGCACTTTGCTGAGGATCGCCGTTTCCAGTTGCTTGGCGTGGCCCAGTTTCAACTTGATGTGCTCAAAGGCACTTTTGGAACGCATGTAGCCGCCACCGACGCCGACGATCAAATCGGTTTTCTTCAACAGGTCAGCGAGACCTTCGTAGGACTGGTTGAGGAACACCGCCTGCTTGACCCGCCCCAACCCCTTGGCCGCCATCACCGGCGCGTCAAAACGCGGGTGCGGCAAGTAGCTGAAGGACTCTGGATCGGAGGCCACGACACTGATCGAAGTGTCGTCACCAAAGTTTCGCTGCACCAGGGCAATGGCCAGATCCACGAGCAGACCGTCACCGGAGTTGGACGCACTGTAGCCATGCAAAATCGTTACGTTCATAAGCTTGAGTTCTACTTAAAAAGTGGGGGCGCGATACAGGTCATAGGTCTGGCGGATCATCAACGCGGCGCTGAAGCGCTCGCGGACGATGCTGCGCCCTTCGCTGCCAAGGTCGAGCAACCGCGGCTTCTGGATTTTCTTCAGTACATCGGCCAGCGCCTGGTGGTCGCCGCTGGGAAAGACGTAGCCGGACACCTCGTTGGTGACCAGTTCGGGCAGTGACGTACAGTTGCTGGCAATCACCGGCAAGCCCATGGCCATGCCTTCGAGCGGCACCATGGCAAAGCCTTCCCAGCGGCTCGGGACGATCAGCGCATCGGCTTTGCGGTACAGCGCCTGGACTTCACTCGGTGTCACCCACGGCAGGTATTCAACCCCTTCCATCGGCGGACACTCGACCGAATCCTCGTTCACGGCGCTGCCAACCACCGTCAGTTTCAGATCACTGCGCTGGACTTTGGCGAAAGCCTTGAGCAACACGTCGAAGCCTTTCTGATAATCGAGGCGGCCGACAAAGAGCAGATGAATCGGCTCGGGATTGTTGGCTTTCGGCGCTTCATCCTTGTGATGAATGCCGTTGTAGATCAGCTTCATGCGCTTGCGCTCAATGCCGAACCGCGCGGCCTTGTCGAGCTCGTACTGGCTGACGCAGATGATCACGTCGGTGACCTTCTGCAATACCCGCTCGATCCACGCGTAGGCTTTCTGCTTGGTCGGCGAGCTTTCCATCAGGAACGAAAAGGCATGGGGGCAATAGACGATCTTCGGCTTGCGCCAAGGTCGCAACAGCACGCACACACAACGCCCGATGACGCCGGAGAAGGTGCTATGCAAATGCACGACATCGGGTTTTTCCTTGAGCATCACCTGGGTCAGTCGCCAGGCGAAGCGCAGCAACGACGGCACATTGCGTCCGGTCCGGGCGAAGGTGCGGATCTGTTGCCCGGCAATCCCGTGCAGTTCCTTTTCCTGATCCTGCGGGACCAGATAGACCAGCTCATAGCTTGCCGCGTCGCCTTCGGGCGAAGCCGAAATCGTGCGGATCACCGTCGCGACGCCACCTTTGATCGTCTCTGCCACGTGCAGTATTTTTTTCACAACTCACCCACTTCAAACATGAAAGGACAACCGCTGACACTCAGGATTTGTCGGACGCGTATTCGTAGTTGTAATAGCCGTAGCTACCGTTACCGTAGTAACTGGCCGCACGCTTCTCGACGCCGTTGAACACCGCGCCCTTCAACTCGATGCCGTTCTGGGCGAATCGACGAATCGTCAGTTCGATCTCTTTGGCCGGGTTCACCCCGAAGCGCGTGACAATCAGGCTGATCCCCGCGTCACGACCGACAATCGCCGCATCCGTCACCGCCAGCAGCGGTGGCGTGTCGATGATCACCACGTCATACAGCTCACTGAGTTGCGCCAGCAGCTCACGAAAATTGACGTGCATCAGCAGTTCTGAAGGATTGGGCGGGACCTGCCCACGACTGATGAAATGCAGGTTGTCGACTTCGACTTTATTGATCGCCTGCTCGATGCTGCAGCGCTTGACCAACAGGTCCGACAAGCCATTGGTGATCGGTGTGTTCAGCGTCTTGTGCAGATGGCCTTTGCGCATGTCGGCATCGATCAGCACCACCCGCTGTCCGCTCTGCGCCATGACTGCCGCGAGGTTGGAAGAAACGAAGGTTTTGCCGACCTGCGGGCTCGGGCCGGAAATCATGATCCGGTTGTTGGTCGAATCCAGCCCGGCAAAGTGCAGACAGGTGCGCAGACTGCGGATCGACTCGATGGACAGGTCCGTCGGGTTACGCAGGGCCAACAGGTACGCCGGCTTGTCCGCGCCGTCCCGGGCGCGACCTTTTTTGCTGTCCTCTTCCTGTTGCAAGGCGCTATAGGGAATCGACGCGTACACCGGCAAACCGAGTTGCTCGATGGCCTCCGGACCTTCCAGGCCCCGGCTCAGGGACTTGCGCAGCAACACCAGCGCAACGCCGAAAAAGGCGCCGAGGAAGGTTGCAATCAGCACGATCAAGGCTTTTTTCGGTTTGACCGGGCTGGTCAGGTCGACATCTGCGGGGTCGACCAATCGCACGTTGCCCACGGCCCCCGCCCGGACGATGTCCAGCTCCTGGGATTTATTCAGCAGTTGCGTGTAGATCTGCGACGCCACTTCCACGTCGCGGGTCAGGTTCAGCAGTTCCTGTTGCGTGGCAGGCAGGTCCTGGGCCTTGCCCTCCAGCGCCTTCTGCTGCTGGGTCAATTCGCCGATCTGGGTCATCAGCGCGCGGTACGCCGGATGCTGTTTGGTGAACTTGCGATCCATCTCCGCCTGTTGCATTTTCAGTTCGGAGATACGGGTGTCCAGACTGACGACCTGTTCCAGCACCGATTGGGTTTCGAGGGAAATGTTGACCGTCTTGCCACGGGTTTGATAACCATTGAGTGCATCGCTGGCCTTGGCCAGGTCGCGTTTGACCTGCGGCAGTTGGCCTTGCAGGAACTCCAGGCTCTGCGCCGCTTCCGCCGACGTGCGTTGCACGTTCTGCTGCACATACAACGAAGCGATTTTATTGAGGATTTTCACCGCCTCGGCCGCGTCGCTGCTGGCCAGGGCCAAACGGATGATCCCCGACTCCTTGCCTTGCTCGGAAATATCCAGCGCATCCTGGTAACTCTGGATGGTCACGATCCGTGGATTGCGCACCACTTCGAAACGGGTGCCAGGGTTTGCCGAGAGTTGAGTGATCAACCCCTCTACATCGTCCTGTTTGAACGCTTCGCCTGCGACGCCTTCGGCCAGCAAGTTGTCGTTTTCATTGAACAACTGGAATCGATGCTGCTCGCCAGCGACCAGCGTGAGCTTCTTGCCCAGCAGTTCTTTCGGCAGATTGAGCCGGTTGATCTCCAGACGCTCACCGCCCCAGGCGTAGCTGTTCAGGCCCAAGCGCGGCGCCGCGACACTGAACTCGGTCTCGCCGCGATAACGTCGGGCGAGGAAGCCGCCAATGACCGGGAAGGTGTTGGGGGTGACGTCGATATCAAGGCGAAGATCATCGACCGTTTTGCCGATCACCGCGCGGGACTTGATGATGCCGATTTCGGTCACCGACGGCGATTGCCCGCCGAGCATGCTGTTGAGATCGGAGAACCCGAGCATGTCGTTCTTCTTCGGCTCGACCTGCACCAGCGCGTTCGCCAGGTACACGGGAGTCGCCAAAACCGCATAGGCAACGCCGGTCGCCATGAAGGCACCGGTGAGCGCGCCGATCAACCATTTCTGGTCGACCAAACTGCCAAATATGCCGAGAAGATCAATGCTGTCTTGATCGTTGTCACGGGTGCCGATTACTGACGGTAACTGCATAAGTCTGTTCTTACCATTCACTGATCTGAAGAATATTCATCAATGTCCGAGGCGCTGCGCCCATGAGCTAACAGCATCTTCAATCAATGCATGGGCATGAATAAAGGCGGCCTTTCCTTGACGATACGGATCCTGTATTTCTCGCTCGCTCTGCCACTTGCCGAGCAGAAACACTTTGCCCCTGGCATGAGAGGCAATCTTCAGTACTTGTTTTACATGCTCTTTTTCCATGACCAGAATCAGGTCTGATTCATTGACGATGTCCGGTGTAATTTGCCGCGCCTTAAACCCTTGGGCGTTGTGCCCGTGGTCTTCCAGAACCTGGAGGGCCGACGGTTCCATGGCCTCGCCAACCCGTGCGGCAAGGCCCGCCGAGGTGACCGAGATCGCTGAAGGGGCCAGCGCGTTACGCAGCAAAGTTTCTGCTGTCGGACTTCGGCAGATATTGCCCACGCAGACGACAAGAATCTTTCTGAACAAGGTTACTTTCCCGTGTAATATCAATATGCCAACATTTCGAGTGGGCTTAGTGAACCCAAAAGACTTTGCGGCACTGAGAAATAGATTCGCCCTGTTAATACAAGTGCATTAAGTACCACAGCCCCCAAAAGCCACCCAACCAGAATTACCGGACCAAAAATAACTGTGATTTTCCGGAACTAACTACCTGACAAAAAATAACATTCGCGCACTTGGCACCCTCGCGAGCATCCAAATGAAAGTAACGAATCAATCATTGGAAAATGTCATTACCCGCCAGGAGTGCAGGCATGAAATCAGCACGTCTCAAACGGCTCACCGCTTCAACCCTGTTAATGCTGGGTGCAGCCAGCCAGGTTGACGCCAGCGACTTGTTCCCCCTGCTTGCCGCCAACAAAACCATCGGTGTCCAGGTGAAGATCCAGACCTTCTCCCCCACCGACGCCGAGCAAATCAAGGCCGCTGGCTTCGGATTCGTGCGCTTTGGCGTGTGGACCAACAGCCTGGGCGGCGCTGCGTATCAAAAGCAGATCAGCGATGCCTTCGCCGCGGCCAAGTCCGCCGACCTGCCGGTACTGATGACCGTACGCTCGACCAAGGCGCTGACCTCCGCGCCCGACAACACCAGCGAACTCGTCGCTGCCGGCGAATCGTTCGCCCGTTCGGTGAAAGGGCTGGAGCAGTCATACGGCGCACAGCTCGTCGCGATTGAAATATGGAACGAACCGGACCTGGCGAAGTACTGGCCAACCCGAAATCTCGACACGACCTTTGTTCCGTTCATGAGCGCCCTGTGCAAGTCGCTGCAGGAACAACCACAATCGACGCCGCTGATCGGCTTTGGCTTCGCCCGGGCACCGAGTGCCGGCACGACGTCAGCATTGGCGCTGAAAAAAATCGTCAGTGAATACCCCCAGTGCCTGAGTGCGATCTCTTATCACCCCTACGGCATGTCGGGCGCACAGATCAGCAAGACCCAGGCGTTTATTCAGCAAAACTTCCATCTACCGGGGGTCATCAGTGAATGGGGCGTTCCTTCGCTCAGTTCCAACGGCGGGATCGAAGCACAGGCCAGCAAAATCAGCACCTTCATCGCCGACGTCAAGAAGCTCGACATCCCGCTGACATCGATTTACGAGTGGAAAAACAGTGAAACGGGCAGCAATGACCGAGAGCGAAATTTCGGTTTCCTGACCTCCGACGGTCAAGCGAAACCAGCAAAAATGGCAGCCTCTACCCAGCTGAATCCGCAGTAGGAGGTACGTCCACGGGGTGCTGACGGTCAGTTGCCTGGAACCTGTGCCGCGTTTCGGCATCGTATTGATCAATACCGGGCCCGCCTTTCAAACAACTGTATTCCGGTTGTTGCCGCAGGGGCCGTCGATACACGTACACGCCCTTGAGTGGCTGTCAGCGCTCGGGTAATGTCATCAGACCCATAGGACAGAGCACGCCCATGACTTCCAAGCTGGAACAACTCAAACAAATGACTACCGTCGTTGCCGATACCGGCGACTTCGAAGCTATCGCTCGCGTTAAACCCGTGGACGCCACCACCAACCCTTCCCTGCTGCTCAAGGCCGCGGCCATTCCTGCGTATGCCGAGCTGCTGAACGCCTGCGTCCATGACTGCAAGGGCGATGTGGGACTGGCCAGCGACCGTTTTGGCGTGGCCGTGGGGCAAGAAATCCTGAAAGTGATCCCGGGCCGCATTTCCACCGAAGTGGATGCGCGCCTGTCGTTCGACACCGATGCCATGCTCAAGCGGGCGCATCGCCTGATCGAGCTGTACGACAAGGCCGGCATTGGCCGCGACCGCGTGCTGATCAAGATCGCCTCCACCTGGGAAGGCATCCGCGCTGCCGAGATCCTGGAGAAGGAAGGCATCCAGACCAACCTGACCCTGCTGTTCTCCTTCGCCCAGGCCGCCGCCTGCGCCGACGCCGGGGTGTTCCTGATTTCGCCGTTCGTGGGCCGTATCTACGACTGGTACAAGAAAGCCAACGGCAACGACTACACCGGCGCGGATGATCCGGGCGTGCAGTCGGTGACGCGCATCTACAACTACTACAAGGCCAATGACTACAAGACCGTGGTCATGGGGGCGAGCTTCCGCAACCTGGGGCAGATCGAGCAACTGGCCGGCTGCGACCGCCTGACCATCAGCCCGGACCTGATCGACAAGCTGGCCGCGGATACCGGCAAGCTGGAGCGCAAACTGGTGCCAGGCCATGCCGGTGAAGCGCGCCTGAGCCTCAACGAATCGCAGTTCCGCTGGTTGTCCAACGAAGATGCGATGGCGACCGAGAAACTGGCTGAAGGCATTCGTCAGTTTGCGCGGGACCAGGAGAAGCTCGAGGCGTTGTTGCAAGCCAAGCTGTGATCTGAGCGGGTGTAATGCAAAAAGGGCGAACCCTCACAGGTTCGCCCTTTTTTGTGAGCGCACTCACAGGGATTATGGGTTGAAATCGATTCGTGCGTTCAGTGCAAAACCAATGTGGGAGCGGGCTTGCTCGCGAAGGCGGCCTCGCATTCAACATCGCGGTGAACGGACTGACGCTTTCGTGGGCAAGCCCGCTCCCACAGGAGATTGAAGTTGGAATTGGAGTTTTGTGGGCCAGGCTGACCCACATCACTTCAGGAAATCAGTGACGCTCCAGCGCATTCACCAGGTCATGAAAAGCTTCACGATTGGTGTCGTTCAGCCCCATGAGGATCTTGTGCGCTTCAAGCACCTTGATCCGCACCACTTCTTCGGACTGATCCTGGTCTGGCAGGTCGTCCAGGCATTCCGGGCACGGCACCGGCTTGTCAACGATGTTGAACACCTGCTCGAAGCCCATGGACTGCAACAAACGCGTGATGTCTTCGTGGGTGGTGACGACGGTCGGCAGCAGGCCGACCTTCTGCCGCGACAGGATCGACAGCTTGGCCAGCAGGCCAAGGGTGGTGCTGTCAATGCTGCGGGTTTCGGTCAGATCGATCACGATCGTGTTGAAATTCAACGCGCTGAAGATCCGCTCAATAGTCGCATCCAACGCCGAACACAGGGTCAGGCGAACTTCACCGACGAACTTCAGGACGAAGGTGCCATCCTGCTCGGCGAACTGGATTCTACCGGTACTCATCAAAGATTCCTGCTCAACACCAACAGGGCGATATCATCCGGCATCTCCCCTAGCGTGGCCAATCCAAAAACCTGCCGCAACCCATCCAGGGTGCCGCCCGCAGCCTTGACCCGTTGGGGCAACGCCGCCTCTTTTTCTTTGAGTGTGGGTTCTGGCAAAAGGTCCAGAATGCCATCAGACATCAGCGTGAGGCTGAACGTCGGTGGCAGTTCCAGCACGTGGTCTTCGTAGGTGGCTTCGTTGAAGAGGCCCACCGGCAGGCCACGCCCTTCCAGATAACGAACACTGTCTGGCGTGTACAACACTGGCAACGGCAGATGACCGCCGATGCTATAGGTCAACAAACCGGTCTCCTCGTCGATGACTCCACCGACCATTGTGACGTGTTTACCCAGCTTACAACTGATCAGGCCCCGGTTGATATGACCAAGAACCTCTGAAGGCTTGAATTCCGGCAAGGTGCCGCTGCGCTTGGACTCGAACAGCAAGCGCGTGGTCATGAACTTCAACAGCACGGTGACGAAGGCTGAAGAGGCGCCATGACCGGAAACGTCCGCCAGGTAAAAGGCGACCCGGCGCTCGTCGACCCGGAAGTAATCGACGAAATCACCCGACAGGTACAGCGACGGGATGATCTGGTGAGCAAACTTGAACTCGTCAATGGTCCAGGGGCTGACCGGCAGCATGTTCATCTGCACCTGGCGACCGGCGTTCTGGTCCTCCTGGAGCAGGTTCAGGCTGGCTTCGAGTTCGCGGTTGGCCTTCTCCAGCTTCTCGCGGTAGCGCTGGTTCTCCAGCAGCAGGCGCGCACGATCCAGGGCCCGGCGCACAGAGTGCTCGAGCACAGCCAGATCTTCGAGAGGCTTGATCAGGTAGTCCGCCGCGCCCAGGCGCAGGGCTTCGACCGCGTCGTTCATCACGCCGGCACCCGACACCACGATCACCGGGGTTTGCGGTGACCGTTCGGTCACCTGGCGAATGAGTTCGAGTCCGCCCATCTGCGGCATGCGCAGATCGCAGATGACCAAGTCGGGCTTGTCTTGCTCGAATACCTGAAGACCCTGCTGACCATTGCTGGCCTGCAAGACGCTGAAACCACTGTCTTCCAAATAGGCGGCGAGGCTCGCGCGCACTACTTCGTCATCATCGATTATCAGCAGCGTGGCACTGGTTTTTGGCATGTGGGCAAACGGCGCCAGAATTAGGTTGGCGTAGCAGGCGGGGACTTTGGCCCGGCACTGACTACTGGATTCGCTTTCTAGCCTCTCTGTCGCACCGCTTTCGGGCATTTGCCCTACACACATGTTCACCAGAGGTGCCCTTCTAAGGCGCAGACGGTACTCCCATCCGCGGGGCGTTTCAAGCTCACGCCGATGGTCGCTTGACGTCTTTATTTGTCAAATCACCGAGAGTTATAAGAACAGGCAAATCCGTAACCCAATGGAAGGTTCGAACCCATGAGTCAAACCCCTCGTGACTACAGCAAAAAGCGCGATGACATCCCCATGCCGGTCTTCGCAGACAAAAAAGGCGGCCTGATGGCCGCCTTTTTCAGTTTATCGGTCGAGATTAGAAATCGTCTTCGACCTGACCGTCCTTGACCTTGAATTCACGGTTCTGCAAGTACGCATTACGGATGAAGGTGTACTTGTCGCCGGTGATCAGCTTCTCGCTCGACAGCAGGTTGGCACGGGTATCGACGATGTCCAGCGCGTAGAACGAGTTACGCACCGGAACGTCGTTTACGTAACGATAAGCACCGGTATAGCTGTCGACGTACTTGGACGGCGCATCACGCAGGGTGCTTGGCCCCAGCAGCGGCAGCATCAAGTAAGGACCGCTGCCGACACCCCAGTAACCCAGCGTCTGACCGAAGTCTTCGTCATTGCGCTGCAAACCCATCTTGGTGCCGACATCAATGACGCCCAGCAAACCGAAAGTGGTGTTGAAAATGATTCGTGCGGTATCAACGCCTGCGGCGCGAGGCTTGGCCTGCAGGATATCGTTGGCCAGGTTACGCACATCACCGATGTTCTGGAAGAAGTTGTGAACGCCGTCTTCGACAAACTGCGGCGCCACGTACTGGTAGCCCTGGGCCAGGGGCTTGAGCGCGTAGGTGTCGATCACGTCGTTGAATTTGTAAATCGGGCGGTTGACGCTTTCCCAAGGATCATCCTCCGTGGCTGCCTGGGCAACGAACGGAACCAGCATCACACTGGCGCATACACAAATCCTGGCTAGATGATTGCTCCAGCGCATAGAAAAAAACTCCTTGGTTTGTACCGGCTCGGGCACTTGGCCCAGGCAATAAGTTGCCAAGTATAAGACGTAAACGCCGTTTAACGCACTTTGCACGAGATCCACACAAACACAATCGTGCCAAGTGTGAGCGATTCACATCCTTGTCATTGAACTGTCACCGTCGCCCACTAGCCTTCAGGCTATTTCAGGGACGTCCACATGCCGCTCGCCGAAGCCTTGCCCCAAACCGCACCCAGCCTGACCGCCGTACTGTTCGGCCTCAGTGGCTGCCTGGTGGATTTCGGCGCGCACACGCATAGGCACGGCAGCCACTCGGCCGAACACGCCGAGGCCACTCCCGGCGCACTGGATAGCCTGCGCAGCTTGCAGCGCCAGCAGATCCCCTGCGCCTGGCTCGATGAACTGCCCCCTGCCCTCAGCCAATCCCTGGCCGCTGCGCTGCCGGAATGGATCAAACCTTCGCAACATCCAGCAACAAACAACCCATGGCCCGCCCCGAATGCCTGCTGGCAAGCCTTGATGACCCTGAACGTCGAGCGACTCGACGGCTGCGTACTGGTGAGCGGCGAACCCCGCTTGCTGCAAGCGGGGCTCAATGCCGGGTTGTGGACCATCGGCCTGGCCTCCTGCGGCTCGCTGTGCGGCCTGGCGCCCGAGCAATGGCAAGCCTTATCCCCGCAGGAACGCGACATCAAACGCGCCAAGGCGACGATGCAACTGTTCGGCCTGGGCGTGCATTCGGTGATCGATCATCTCGGTGAACTCGACACCTGCCTGGCGGATATCAGCTTGCGTCGGCTCAAGGGCGAAAAGCCCTGATCGAGATCATGCACGTTGGGCGCGAGTGGATTAATCTAAAGGTCAGCCATCGACCTTTGGCCTGCTGCCATGGTCTATGCCAGTGCCTATCGATTAAAGAAGGAAGAACGCCATGCCTGCCCGCGAACTGCAAGAACAGCTCAATGCCCTGCGCGAGCAATTGGAACAGAATCCTCCATTGTCTGAAGCCGAACGCGCCGAGCTACACGAACTGATGCAACAGATCGAGTTGAAGCTTGAGCTCGAAACCAAAACCCAGGATTCCAGCCTCGCCGATGGCGTCAACCTGGCCGTGGAACGCTTCGAACTCGAACACCCTACCCTTGCTGGCACCTTGCGCAACATCGGGCAGGCCTTGGCCAACATGGGGATCTGAACCCTGCTGATAAAAAAAGCCCTGCTATCGCCAGCAGGGCTTTTTCGTTTCTGCGCCTGGCAATACAAATCCCCTGTGGGAGCGGGCTTGCTCGCGAAGGCGGCTTCACACTCAACGATGATGTTGACTGACCCACCGCTTTCGCGAGCAAGCCCGCTCCCACATTAGATCTTTACTGACGGACCAGACGATGGTTCGGCAGTTGCACCTCTTCAGTGCTGCGATACGGGTTGATATCCAGCCCGCCACGGCGCACATAACGCGCATACACCGTCAGTTTCTCCGGCTTGAGCAACCGCTGCAGGTCGAGGAATATCCGCTCCACACACTGCTCGTGGAAGTCCGAGTGCTGGCGGAAGCTGACGATGTATTCCAGCAGGCTCGCGTGATCCAGCGCCGAGCCACGGTACTCCACCGCCACGCTGCCCCAGTCCGGCTGGCTGGTGACCGGGCAGTTGGACTTGAGCAAATGGCTGTGCACGCTCTCCTCGACAATGCGCGAATCATCGCAACGCAGCAGTTCCGGCCGTGGATGCTCGTAGTTGCTGACGCTGATATCCAGCTCATCGATGCACACGCCCGGCAAGGCCACGACGCCTTCGTTCTCGACATCCTTGAGGCTGCGAATACGCACGCCCACCGGCTTGCCGGCAGCCGCCGACAAATCCTTGGCCAGCGTCGCCTCAAGGCTCGCGGTATCGGCGAACGGCGTCTGGTTCAAGGAGTTGAGGTACAGCTTGAACGACTTCGACTCGATGATGTTCGGCGAATCCGCCGGGATGCTGAATTCGCCGATCGCCACCACCGGCTTGCCCGAAGGCAGCAGCCAGGACAGCTCGAAGCAGTTCCAGAAGTCCACGCCTTTGTACGGCAGGGTTTGCGCCGTCAGGCCCAGTTCCGCCCATTTCGCGGTGCGCGGGATCGGGAACAGCAAGGACGGCGTGTAGGTGGCGATGTATTCGCTGGACTTGCCCAGCGGCGAATGTTCGGCTGCGGGATGCATGACGGAAACCTGACTGAAGAATCAGCGGATTCTATCAGCCTTTGCTCCCGCCTTTGAGTGCTTACTGACTGACAGTCAATTTGCCGACCATGCCGGCTTGATAATGACCGGGAATGTTGCAGGCAAATTCAAGACTGGTGGCCTTGCTGAAGGTCCAGGTCAGCTCGGCGGTCTTGCCTGGCTCCACCAGCACGCTGTTGGGGTCGTCATGCTTCATGCCGTGGTCCATTTTGCCGTGATCCATGCCGGCCATGTTGCCGTGGTCCATTGCTTTCATGCCGGTGGGCGTCAGCATGCCGCTCTGTTGCATCTGCAGCATTTCCTGCTGGTGTTTGGCGTGCATCGCCGCATCCCCCAGGTTGAGCTCATGCAACAACTGGCCTTTATTGACCAGCACGAAGCGCACGGTTTCCCCGGCCTTGATGTCGATGGCCCGCGGCGTGAAGGACATGTCCTCCATCACCACCTCGATGCTGCGGGTCGCCTTGGCCGCCGGGGCCGGCTGACCGAAATCGAAGGTATGCCCGGCGTCCGCCCACACCGGCGAACTCAGCGCCAGCAAACACAGGATTTGCGCCACGGTTTTGTGTAAAAACATCGTCATACTCCAACAAGATAAGGCTCAGCATGGGCAAAACTCTAAACTGCTGCCACTGCCCGTAACCTGACAGCCAGATTACAACTTTGTCAGGTTGCCCTGTGCCAATGCTGCCCACGGTATAAAGCGTTCGTTCCACTTGCCAAGAGTCGCCCATGAAACTGCTGATCGTCGAAGACCAACCGAAAACCGGCCATTACCTGCGCCAGGGCCTGGCCGAGGCCGGGTTCAACACCGAACTGGTAGCCGACGGCAACACCGGCCAGCAATTGGCCCTCAGCGGCGAATATGCCCTGCTGATTCTCGATGTGATGCTGCCAGGTCGTGATGGCTGGCAGATCCTGCAAGCGGTGCGCAGCGCCGGCCTGGACACGCCGGTACTTTTCCTGACCGCCCGGGACGCGGTGGAAGACAGGGTTCACGGCCTCGAACTGGGCGCCGATGACTATCTGGTCAAGCCGTTTGCCTTCTCCGAACTGCTGGCCAGGGTTCGCAGCCTGTTGCGCCGCGGCAGCGCCACGCCGCAGGAAACCAGCCTGCAACTGGCCGACTTGCGCCTGGACCTGATCCGGCGCCGGGTCGAACGCAGCGGCCAGCGCATCGACCTGACCGCCAAGGAGTTCGCCCTGCTGGAAATGCTCCTGCGCCGCCAGGGCGAAGTCCTGCCCAAGTCGCTGATTGCGTCCCAGGTGTGGGACATGAATTTCGACAGCGACACCAATGTCATCGAAGTGGCGATCCGTCGCCTGCGCCTGAAGATCGACGATGAATTCCCCAACAAGCTGATTCATACTGTGCGCGGCATGGGCTATGTCCTTGAAGAGCGCCCGGCCTGATGCGCCGCCTCTCCCTGAGCAGCCGCCTGGCGCTGCTGTTTGCGGCGTGCACCGCCGTGGTGTCGTTGTTCGCCGGCGTGCTGTTCAGTCGCGCCAGCGAGGCGCACTTCGTTGAGCTCGACCAGCAACTGCTGGACGGCAAGCTGATTGGCTTGCGTCGGGCCCTGCACGACCTTCAGTCGAGTGACAGCGAGGTGAAACTGGCCGAAGAACTGAGCCGGCAGGCGGACCTGTCCCTGCGAATCACCGGCAGCGACGGCCAGCATTGGTATGACAGCTCGGCCAACATTCCCCAGGCACTGCCGCGCCAGCCCGGGTTATCGACGGTGAGCCATGAGGGCATGGATTACCGCGTCCTGAATGCGCCGCTTTTCGCCGACAAACCCGACTCACCGCAACTGACGTTGCTGCTGGACATCACCCACCACCAGCACTTCCTGCAACGCATGCAGCATCTGATCTGGCTGACCGTCGGCCTGTCAGCCCTGGCCACCGCACTGCTGGGCGCCTGGGCGGCACGCAGCGGCTTGCGCCCGTTGCGGCGGATCAGCGCGGTGGCCAGCGGTGTTTCCGCGCAATCGCTGAACGCGCGGTTGCCTGAGGAAAACATGCCGCCGGAACTGGCGGAAATGTCCCACAACTTCAACGCCATGCTCGGACGCCTGGACGACTCGTTTCAGCGGCTGTCGGCCTTTTCCGCCGACATTGCCCATGAACTGCGCACGCCACTGTCGAACCTGCTGACCCATACCCAGGTCACCCTCACCCGCCCTCGCCCCATCGAGGATTACCGCGAAGCCCTGCACAGCAACCTCGAAGAGCTGCAATGGATGGCGCAGTTGGTCAACGACATGCTCTACCTGGCGAAAGCCGATCACGGGTTGTTAATGCCCAAATGCGAGCCACTGGAACTGGCGGAGGAAGCGGATCTGTTGCTGGAGTTCTTTGCGCCATTGGCCGAAGACGCGCAGGTAAAACTGAGTCGTGACGGCAATGCCCGCATCGAAGGTGACCGCAGCATGTTGCGGCGGGCGCTGTCGAACCTGCTGGACAACGCACTGCGCTTCACGCCGGCCGATGGTGAGGTTCGGGTGCGAATCGTCGATCAGCCAAAACAGTTGCGCCTGACCGTTGAAAACACGGGCCAACAGATTTCCAAAGATTTATTGCCGCGCCTGTTTGACCGGTTTTACCGGGCCGATCCTGCGCGCCGCGAAGGCAGCAGTGAACATGCGGGACTGGGACTGGCGATTACCCAGTCGATCATCCGCGCCCATGGCGGGCAGATTCGTTGTGAATCGGAGATTGGGTGGACGCGGTTTGTGATCGAGTTGCCAAGGGGGGATTGAGGCTGGCAGTACCGGCCTCTTCGTCGGAACGCCGCCCGGAGCAAGCCCGCTCCCACAGTTGACCGAGTTGACTCAGATCTAATGTGGGAGCGGGCTTGCTCGCGAAGGCGGTGTTACTGGTTACGAATATCTCAGCGCATGAGCCGGCTCGATCTTCGCCGCCCGCCAGGCCGGGTAAACCGTGGCCAGGAAGCTCATGACAAACCCCGCCGTGCAAATCAGCGCCACATCCGCGCCTTGCAGCTCCGACGGCAGGTTGCTGACGAAATACACGTCGGAACTGAAGATGTGCTGCCCGCTGACCCGCTCGATCCAGCCCACGATCTGGCTGACGTTCAGCGCTGCAATCACGCCCAACACACCGCCAATCAGGGTGCCGACGATGCCGATCACCGTGCCCTGCACCACGAAGATCGCCATGATCTGCCGGGGCGTGGCGCCGATGGTGCGCAGGATCGCGATGTCCGCGCCCTTGTCGTTCACCACCATGATCAGGGTCGCGATGATGTTGAACGCCGCCACCGCGACGATCATCAGCAACAGCAGGCCGATCATGGTTTTTTCCATCTTCATCGCGCTGAACAGGCTGCCCTGGGTGTGGGTCCAGTCGTCAGCCTTGTAGGCGGCGCCCAGCCCCGTGGCGATGTCGTTCGAGACTTGCGGCGCGGCATACAGGTCCTTCACCGCCAGGCGCACGCTCTGCACCTGATTCGGCTCCCAGTGTTGCATCTGCGCGGCATCGGCCATGTGGATCAGCGCCATGGTGCCGTCCAGTTCGGCGCCCACCTTGAACACGCCGACCACGTTCAGCCGTTGCATGCGCGGGGTGATGCCGCCCGGCGCATTGCTGACTTCCGGCACGATCAGGGTGATCTTGTCACCGACATTCAAGCGGAAACGGCGCGCCGTGATCTCACCGATCACCACGCCGAACTCGCCCGGCTTCAGGGCTTCGAGGCTGCCCTGAACGATGTGCTTGGCAACGATCGACACCTGGCCTTCCAGCGCCGGGTCGACACCGCTGACCTGGATCGGCTGCATCGTGCCCTTGTAGGACAGCATGCCCTCCATCTCGGTGAACGGCACCGCCGCCGTCACTTGCGGGTTTTTCATCGCGGCCGCCGCCACGGGCTTCCAGTCATCAATCGGATTGACGCCGACGATGGTGGCGTGGGGCACCATGCCGAGGATGCGCGAGCTCATTTCGCGCTGGAAGCCGTTCATCACCGACAGCACCACGATCATCGCCAGCACGCCGAGGGCGAGACCGATCATCGAGGTCATCGAGATGAAGGAAACAAAGCGATTGCGGCGCTTGGCGCGGGTATAGCGCGTGCCGATAAAGATCGATAACGGTCTGAACATTCGCTGGGGCACCGTATGGAAATAAATGACCCGACGCCTTTTCAGGCATCGGGTTTAAGCCAATCAGATGGGAGTCAGGCAACCTTCCTGCAGGTGCAGGACGCGATCCATCTGGCGGGCCAGGTTCATGTCGTGGGTCACCACCAGGAACGCCGTGCGCATCGAGGTGCTGAGCTCCAGCATCAAGTCCTGGATCCCCTGGGCGGTGTGGGAATCGAGGTTGCCGGTCGGCTCGTCGAGCATCACCAGGCCCGGATTGTTCACCAGGGCGCGAGCGATGGCCACGCGCTGGCGCTCACCACCGGACAGTTCGGCCGGTTTGTGCTCCAGGCGATGGCCCAGCCCTACCCGCTCCAGCAATGCCGTGGCACGCTGGCGCGCTTCGGGGATCGCGGTCTTGCCGATCAGCAGCGGCATGCAGACGTTCTCCAGGGCGGTGAATTCCGGCAGCAGGTGGTGGAACTGGTACACGAAGCCGAGGGCGCGATTGCGCAGCAGGCCGCGTTTCTTCTCGCTCAGCGCCGACAGTTCTTCACCGTCGAGCCAGACGCTGCCCTTGGTCGGGGTATCGAGGCCGCCCAGCAGGTTGAGCAAGGTACTTTTGCCCGAGCCTGACTTGCCGACAATCGCCACACGCTCTCCCGGGTGCAACTCCAGTTGCAGGCCGGCCAACACTTCCACCGATTCCGGGCCTTCCTCGTAGGACTTGCCCAGGCTGCGGCAGCTCAAGATTGCTTTATCACTCATGCCCGACTCACTCATAACGTAGCGCCTCCGCAGGCTGGGTGCGCGCGGCACGCCAGGCTGGATACAGGGTGGCGAGGAAACTCAGGACCAACGCCGCGGAGCAGACCATCACCACATCCTGGCTCTGCACCTGCGACGGCAGGTAATCGATGAAGTACACGTCGGCGTTGAGGAACTTGTGCCCGATCAGGCCTTCTAGGGCCGAGATCGCGGCGCTGACGTTCAGCGCGGCGAAGATCCCGACCACGGCGCCGATTGCGGTGCCGACCACGCCAATGACGGTGCCTTGCACCATGAACGTGCGCATGATCGTGCCCGGCGTGGCGCCCAGTGTGCGCAGGATCGCGATGTCGCCCTTCTTGTCGTTCACCACCATCACCAGCGTGGAAATGATGTTGAAGGCGGCGACGGCAACGATCAGCAGCAGCAACAGGCCGATCATGGCTTTTTCCATGCGGATTGCCTGGTACAGGTTACCGTGGGTGCGGGTCCAGTCGCGGGCGTAGAAGCGGTCTTCGCCGAGATCGCGGGCGATGCTCCACGCGGTGCGCGGTGCCTGGAACAGGTCGTCGAACTTCAGGCGCAGGCCTTGGACCTGATCCGGTTTCCAGCGGTGCAGCCGGGCCAGATCCTGCAGGTTGGTGACGCCAAGATAGCCATCGAGTTCACCGGCGCCGACATGGAAGATGCCGACCACGGTAAAGCGCTTCATGCGCGGGAACATCCCGGCCGGGGTCACGGTGACTTCCGGCGCGACGAAGGTCAGCTTGTCGCCAATCGCGGCCCCGAGCTTGGCCGCGGCCTTATCGCCGATGACGATGCCGAACTCACCCGGCACCAGGTCGTCGAGTTTTCCCTGGGTCATGAATTGATCGATGATCGACACTTGGCGCTCTTGCACCGGGTCAATGGCATTGAGCAGGACCTTCGAGACCTTGCCGTTGTTGGTCAGCAAACCCTGCATTTGCGTAAACGGCGCCACGGCCGTCACCTGCGGGTTCTGCTTGACCTTCACGGCCAGGCTTTGCCAATCGCTGATGGCCTCGCCGGACTCGATGGTCGCGTGGGGCACCATGCCCAGCACGCGGGTGCGCATTTCATGATCGAAGCCGTTCATCACCGACAACACCACGATCATCACGACCACGCCAAGGGCGAGCCCGATCATCGAAGTCAGGGAAATGAATGACACAAAATGATTGCGACGCTTTGCACGGGTGTAACGCGTGCCGATAAATACGAAGAGAGGTCTGAACATGTCGGGGCTTGTTCGGAGGGAAAAGGAACGTCCTTGTGGCGGGGGTCGATAACCAGCTTTACACTCAGACCACCGCCGCTACCATGGGTTCGCCATGTCGACATTAGATGAAGAAGATCGCCGCGAATACTACCGTATCGAGGATACGATCGCACTGGAAATTCGGCCCCTGTCCGCTTCTGAAGCCACAGGCCAGGAAGTGTTGCAGGATGCTTCCCCACTCTTCAACTTGCTCAGCGAACTGCACCTGAGCGAATTCGAGTCGCAACACCTGTTGCGCCAGATCAGCGAACGCGACCGCAACCTCGCGGCGTTCCTCAAATCCCAGAACAAACGCATCGACCTGCTGAGCCAGGTGATCGCCATCACCGTGCTCGGGCAGATCGGCGAACCGCAGCCGGTGATCATCTCCGAAGGCGGCATCGACTTTCAGCATCCATCGCCCCTTGCCGCCGGCGCACGCCTGTCGGTCAAACTGGTGCTGATGCCGCAAGCCCTGGGCCTGCTGCTGCGCGCCCGCGTCACCCATTGCGACCGCAAGGACGACGGCTATGACGTCGGTACCGAGTTCGAACACCTGACCGACGCCCAACGCCAACTGCTGGCCCGCCACATCTTGCAGAAGCAGGCCCAGGAACGACGCCTGGCCCGCGACCAACTAGAATCAGGCAATTAATTTAAGGAAGAACCGTGACCCTCATCTACGGCCATCGCGGCGCCAAGGGCGAAGCACCGGAAAACACCCTGACCAGCTTTCAGGAATGTCTCAAGCACGGCGTGCGTCGCTGCGAACTGGACCTGCACCTGTCCATGGACGGCGAGCTGATGGTCATCCACGACCCGACCCTCAAGCGCACCACTGACCGTCGCGGCAAGGTCGTCGAACACACGGCGGCCGAGCTGGTGACGTATGACGCACGCAAGGGTGGCCCGGGCTGGATCAAGCCGTGCCCGATTCCGACGCTGGAACAACTGTTCGAGAAATGCGACTTCGATCACTGGCAGCTGGAAGTCAAAAGCGCATCGAGGATGCGTGCCGCGACCACCGTGCTGGCAATCCGTGAAATGGCGCAGCGTCATGGCCTGATGGACAAGGTGACCATCACTTCGAGTTCCCGTGAAGTGCTCAAGGCTGCGCTGGAACTGGTGCCGGACGTGTCCCGCGGGCTGGTGGCCGAGTATGCCTGGCTCGACCCGCTGAAGGTCGCGGCCAGCTATGGCTGTGAGATTCTGGCGCTGAACTGGACCCTGTGCACGCCGGAACGCCTGCAAAAGGCGCAGCGTCAGGGGCTGCATGTGTCGGTATGGACCGTCAACGAGCCCGCGCTGATGCGCAGACTCGCCGACTTCGGCGTTGACAGCCTGATTACAGACTTTCCCGGTTTGGCCACTGCCACGCTCGAGAATTGCTGAAATCGGTCTCCCCGGCCGGCTCAGGCCACCGGCCGGAGCCCGTCAAAAAAGCCGGTTGAGGCCGTCGTACGCAGCTACCCGATAGGCTTCGGCCATGGTCGGGTAGTTGAACGTGGTGTTGACGAAGTACTTCAGCGTATTCAGTTCACCCGGCTGGTTCATGATCGCCTGACCGATGTGCACGATCTCCGACGCCTGATAACCGAAGCAGTGAACGCCCAGCACTTCCAGGGTTTCACGGTGGAACAGGATCTTCAGCATGCCTTGCGGCTCGCCGGCGATCTGCGCCCGCGCCATGCTCTTGAAGAACGCCTTGCCCACTTCGTACGGCACCTTGGCCTGGGTCAGCTCCTGCTCGTTCTTGCCGATCGAGCTGATCTCCGGAATGGTGTAGATGCCGGTCGGCACGTCATTCACAAAGCGCCAGCTACCGTTATCAACGATGCTGCCGGCGGCCGAACGACCCTGGTCATGGGCGGCACTGGCCAGGCTCGGCCAGCCAATCACATCACCGGCGCCGTAGATGTTCGGCACGCAGGTGCGGTACGCCTCGTCGACTTCGATCTGGCCACGGCTGTTGACCTTGACGCCGATGTTCTCCAGACCGAGCTGATCGGTGTTGCCGGTACGGCCGTTGCACCAGAGCAAGGCGTCGGCCTTGATCTTCTTGCCGGACTTCAGATGCAGGATCACGCCATTGTCCACGCCTTCGACGCGGTCGTAGTCTTCGTTGTGGCGAACCGTGATGTTGTTGTTGCTGAAGTGATAGCTCAACGCCTGGGAGATTTCCGAGTCGAGGAAGCTCAGCAACTGGCCACGGTTGTCCACCAGTTCGACCAATACACCCAGGCCGCTGAAGATCGAGGCGTATTCGCAACCGATCACGCCAGCGCCGTAAACGATGAGTTTACGCGGGGTGTGGCCGAGGCTGAGGATGGTGTCGCTATCGTAGATACGCGGGTGGTGGAAATCGATGTCCGCCGGGCGATAAGGACGCGAACCGGTGGCGATGATGATGTGCTTGGCCACCAGTTTCTCGACCACGCCGTTGGCGCAGACCACTTCGATGGTTTGCTCGTCGGCGAAGCTGCCGGTGCCGAAGAACACGTCGACGCGGTTGCGGGCGTAGTAGCCGGTACGCGAGGCGACCTGTTTGGAGATGACTTTCTCGGCGCTTTTCAACACGTCCGGGAACGAGAACCAGCGCGGCTCACCAATGGCCCGGAACATCGGGTTGGTGTTGAATTGCATGATCTGCCGCACCGAGTGACGCAGTGCCTTGGACGGGATGGTGCCCAAGTGAGTGCAGTTGCCGCCGACCTGGCGACGGCTATCGACCATCGCCACCTTGCGCCCTGCCTTGGCGGCGTTCATTGCCGCGCCTTCCCCTGCCGGGCCGGAACCCAACACCACCACGTCGTAGTTGTAGACAGCCATGCGTACTCCTCAGAACAGGCCGCGGCACCCTCGGCACCTGCGGCTAAATCACGCCAATGCGTGGCATGAAGGAACAATTTGGGGCCAGTGCAGAACCCGGACACAGTCTATAGAAGCGTCAACGCCGCGCACATTAACCCTTGGTCGCGTCGTAGGCTACTTTTGCCTGCGCTACAACGCCAGTTTTCAATGCTCAAATCGCCGAAATCATTCGGTTTTTTTGCCACTGAGGCGTTCAAAAGCGTGACTGCTGCGTGTGACGAAACCTGTATCGGCACGAATCACAAAAAATGCGCCGATATCGTGTTTTTCTGCGTAGTCCCAACCGCGCTCCGGGCCGAGAATCAGCAACAGCGTCGATAAGCCATCGGCCATCAACGCGGAAGGATGAATTACCGTGACCGATGCCAGGGTGTGTGAGACCGGCGCACCAGTGCGGGCATCGAAGGTGTGGGAAAAACGCTGGCCGTCCTGCTCGAAATAATTGCGGTAGTCGCCGGAAGTGGACAGGCCATAGCCGTCGACGACAATGACCCGATCGGCCACCTGCCGGTCATCCCGCGGCTCTTCCAGGGCAATGCGCCATGGCGAACCGTCAGCTTTCTTACCGGAGGCCTTGAGCTCGCCCGTAGCCTCGGCGAGGTAGTCGTGGATGCCCATCGTCTCGAGTCTTGCGGCAATCGTGTCCACCGCATAACCGGCGGCGATGCTGTTGAAGTCGACCTCCACGGCGGCGTCCTTGCACAACCGGTCGCCCTCGATACGCAAGTGTTCATGGCCGACGCGCTTGCGGGCTTCGGCGAGGGCTTCGGTGGTCGGGACTTTCTCCCCACGGGCCTGCGGACCAAATCCCCAGAGATTGAGCAACGGCTCCACCGTCAGATCGTAGGAACCGTCGCTTTGCACTGACAGCTGCTCGCCCACGCGGACCAATTCGAGGATCGATGCCGGCATCGCCTGACAGCGGTTGGCCGGCAATGCATTGAAGCGCTCAATGTCCGAGTCACTGCGGTACGTGGACATTTGCCGGTCAATGTCAGCGAGGATCTGCTCAACCTGGACGCGGACCACGTCCGGCGCCGGAAGACCGGCATGGCGTACATACTTGATCGAATAAGTGCTGCCCATGGTCGGGCCGCCAAAGCTTTCGAGGGCGTCGCCGTTACCACAGCCTGATAGTGCGCCGAGCAGCAAAAATGCCACCCCCTGCCACCTGATCAACAATTCCCGAGCTCCCCGAAACATCCCCTGACACGCCGCCAGGGCCAGCCATTATGCGATAGAACTGTGGGAGCGGGCTTGGTCCGGGCGGCGATCCGACGAAGAGGCCAGCCCGAACAACACATCCTCACCAGACAAAAGCAGCACAAACAAAAACGCCCCGACCAAGGCCGGGGCGTTTCATGTGCAGCTAAAGGCTTAGCGCGGGAATGCTGGCGGGTTTACACCGGCCATGTCTTCCATCACGCGAACCACCTGGCAGCTGTAACCGAACTCGTTGTCGTACCAGACGTACAGAACAACGCGGTTATCCTGGGTGATGGTCGCTTCAGCGTCCACTACGCCTGCGTGGCGCGAGCCAACGAAGTCGGTGGAAACCACTTCCTGGGAGCTCACGTAGTCGATCTGCTTGTGCAGGTCCGAGTGCATGGCCATCTGGCGCAGGTACTCGTTGATCTCTTCGCGAGTGGTGGCCTTTTCCAGGTTCAGGTTCAGGATGGCCATCGACACGTTCGGCGTAGGAACGCGAATCGCGTTGCCGGTCAGCTTGCCCTTGAGCACTGGCAGCGCCTTGGCGGCTGCGGTGGCGGCACCGGTCTCGGTGATAACCATGTTCAGCGGCGCGGCGCGGCCACGACGGCTGCCCTTGTGGAAGTTGTCGATCAGGTTCTGGTCGTTGGTGAACGAGTGAACGGTTTCGACGTGGCCGTTGACGATGCCGTACTTGTCGTTGACTGCCTTTAGCACCGGCACGATGGCGTTGGTGGTGCAGGAAGCCGCCGAGATGATCTTGTCGTCAGGGGTGATTTCGCCATGGTTGATGCCATGCACGATATTCTTCAGCGCGCCCTTGCCAGGTGCGGTGAGGATCACGCGGGCAGCGCCCGGGCAGGCCAGGTGCTGGCCCAGGCCGTCAGCGTCACGCCATACACCGGTGTTGTCGACGATCAGGGCGTTTTCGATGCCGTACTGGGTGTAGTCGACTTCGGCCGGGCTCTTGGCGTAGATAACCTGGATCAGGTTGCCGTTGGCGGTGATGGTGTTGTTGGCTTCATCGATGGTGATGGTGCCATCGAACGGACCATGGACCGAGTCGCGGCGCAGCAGGCTGGCACGCTTGACCAGGTCGTTCTCGGCGCCCTTGCGGACAACGATGGCGCGTAGGCGCAGGCCGTCGCCGCCACCGGTTTTCTCGATCAGGATGCGCGCCAGCAGACGGCCGATACGACCGAAGCCGTAGAGGACAACGTCGGTGCCTTTGCGGGCCGATGCGTTTTGCTGGCCAACCACGTCAGCCAGTTCTTCACGGACGAACTGCTCGGCAGTACGGCCATTGCCTTCGGCCTTGAACTTGGCCGCCAGCTTGCCCAGGTCCACCGAAGCGGCGCCGAGCTTGAGTTCGCTCATCGCCTTGATCAGCGGGAATGTTTCGTGGACGGACAGCTCGCTTTCGTCGGACTGACGGTGACGAGCAAAGCGGTGAGCTTTGAGAATCGCAATGACTGAACGATTGATCAGGCTGCGGCCATAGATCGAGCTCACCACGTTGTTATTGCGGTAGAGCTGACCGATAAGCGGAATCATCGCTTCTGCGAGTGCTTCACGGTCGATCCATTCACCAAGACACTGGTCGGGCTTCTGAGTCACGGGAACCTTCCACATGTAGGGGCAGAAAAAAGGGGCTACATTATGCCGCCGAGTGACAGCGGTAGCAATGCGCGCCCGTCGTGCTTTACGTAACAATTCGTCGTTCAAAAAAATTACGCCCCGCGCAAACCCAATAAAACCGGGGCTTTCAGCGCAGTCAATTTTTTGGAGGCCGCGCGTCGTTATCCGTAACCCTCCGTAACACTCGTTGTTTTTGCCACTACATATTCAATAATTCATGGCAAAAAAGCGCCGGATTTTGTCTTTACCACTACATTTCACCAAACCCGTGCTTTAGACACAGTCAGCAACTGACAGGCGGCATCGTTGACCGCTACAATTGCCGACTTTGTCGCAACGCTTGGAGCTCAACCTTCCGTGCCCGTTCTGCGTCTACCGCTTCTCCCTGCCGCGGCAGGTAAACAGCACTGGGGCAACCTGCCCGGTGCCGCCCTGAGCCTGGCCATCGCCGAGGCCGCCAGCGCTGCCAAGCGCTTTACCCTGCTGCTGACCGCCGACAGCCAAAGTGCCGAACGGCTGGAACAGGAGCTGGGTTTCTTCGCCCCGGATTTGCCCGTATTGCACTTTCCGGACTGGGAAACCCTGCCCTACGACCTGTTCTCGCCGCACCAGGACATCATTTCCCAGCGCATCGCCAGCCTGTACCGGCTGCCGGAACTGAGCCATGGCGTGCTGGTGGTGCCGATCACGACCGCCCTGCATCGCCTCGCGCCGACCAAATTCCTGCTCGGCAGCAGCCTGGTGCTGGACATCGGCCAGAAGCTCGACGTCGAGCAAATGCGCACCCGGCTTGAAGCCACGGGCTATCGCTACGTCGATACGGTGTATGAGCACGGCGAGTTCACCGTTCGCGGCTCGCTGATCGATCTGTTCCCGATGGGCAGCAAACTGCCGTATCGCATCGACCTGTTCGACGACGAAATCGAAACCCTGCGCACCTTCGACCCGGAGAACCAGCGCTCGATCGACAAGGTTGATTCGGTCAAGCTGTTGCCGGCCAAGGAATTCCCGCTGCAAAAAGAAGCGGTCACTCGCTTCAAGGCGCGCTTTCGCGAGCGCTTCGATGTCGATTTCCGCCGCTGCCCGATTTTCCAGGATTTGAGCAGCGGGATTACCCCGGCCGGCATCGAGTACTACCTGCCGCTGTTCTTCGAAGAAACCTCGACGCTGTTCGATTACCTGCCCCAGGACACCCAAGTGTTCTCGCTGCCCGGCATCGAACAGGCCGCGGAAAACTTCTGGAACGACGTACGCAATCGCTATGAAGAACGCCGCGTCGACCCGTCCCGTCCTTTATTACCGCCCGCCGAACTGTTCCTGCCGGTGGAAGACTGCTTCGCGCGCCTGAAGAACTGGCCGCGCGTGGTGGCCAGTCAACAGGATGTGGAAAGCGGTGGCGGTCGCGAGCGCTTCCCCGCTCGCGAGCTGCCGAACCTGGCCATCGAAGCCAAGGCCACCCAACCGCTGGCGGCACTGGCGGAGTTCCTCGACCAGTTCCCCGGTCGCGTGCTGTTCACCGCCGAATCGGCAGGTCGCCGCGAAGTGTTGCTGGAACTGCTGGAACGCTTGAAGCTGCGACCGAAAACCGTCGACAGCTGGCCGGACTTTGTCGCCGGCAAGGAACGCCTGGCGATCACCATCGCCCCGCTCGACGAAGGCTTGCTGCTCGATGACCCGGCCCTGGCCCTTGTCGCGGAAAGCCCGTTGTTCGGCCAGCGCGTGATGCAGCGCCGTCGCCGCGAAAAGCGCGCCGATGCCAACAACGATGCCGTCATCAAGAACCTCACCGAGCTGCGCGAAGGTGCGCCGGTGGTGCACATCGACCACGGCGTCGGCCGCTACCTGGGCCTGGCGACCCTGGAAATCGACAGCCAGGCCGCTGAATTCCTCGCCCTGGAATACGCCGAAGGCGCCAAGCTTTATGTACCGGTGGCCAACCTGCACCTGATCGCTCGCTACACCGGCAGCGACGATGCCCTGGCCCCACTGCACCGCCTCGGTTCCGAGACCTGGCAGAAAGCCAAGCGCAAAGCCGCCGAACAGGTGCGCGACGTCGCCGCCGAGTTGCTCGACATCTATGCCCGCCGCGCCGCCCGCGAAGGCTACGCTTTCGCCGACCCGAAGGCCGACTACGCCACCTTCAGCGCCGGCTTCCCGTTCGAAGAAACCCCGGACCAGCAAACCACCATCGACGCGGTGCGCGAAGACATGCTTGCGCCCAGGCCGATGGATCGCCTGGTATGTGGCGACGTCGGCTTCGGCAAGACCGAAGTGGCGATGCGCGCCGCGTTCATCGCCGTGCACGGCGGTCGCCAGGTGGCGATCCTGGTGCCGACCACCCTGCTCGCCCAGCAGCACTACAACAGCTTCCGCGACCGCTTTGCCGACTGGCCGGTAACCGTGGAAGTGATGAGCCGCTTCAAGTCGGCCAAGGAAGTGAATGCGGCAGTCGCAGACCTGGCCGAAGGCAAGATCGACATCGTCATCGGCACGCACAAGCTGCTGCAGGACGACGTGAAGATCAAAAACCTTGGCCTGGTGATCATCGACGAGGAACACCGTTTCGGCGTGCGCCAGAAAGAACAGCTCAAGGCCCTGCGCAGCGAAGTCGACATCCTGACCCTGACCGCCACGCCGATCCCGCGCACGCTGAACATGGCGGTGTCAGGCATGCGCGACCTGTCAATCATCGCCACGCCGCCGGCCCGCCGCCTGTCGGTCCGCACCTTCGTCATGGAACAGAACAAGAGCACGGTCAAAGAGGCCTTGCTGCGTGAGTTGCTGCGTGGCGGCCAGGTCTACTACCTGCACAACGACGTGAAGACCATCGAGAAATGCGCCGCCGACCTCGCCGAACTGGTGCCGGAAGCACGGATCGGCATCGGCCACGGGCAGATGCGCGAACGCGAACTCGAACAGGTGATGAGCGACTTCTACCACAAGCGCTTCAACGTGCTGATCGCCTCGACCATCATCGAGACCGGCATCGACGTACCAAGCGCCAACACCATCATCATCGAGCGTGCCGACAAGTTCGGCCTGGCACAGTTGCACCAGTTGCGCGGCCGGGTCGGACGCAGCCACCACCAGGCCTATGCCTACCTGTTGACACCGCCACGCCAGCAAATCACCCCGGACGCGGAAAAGCGCCTGGAAGCGATTGCCAACACCCAGGACCTCGGCGCGGGCTTCGTGCTCGCCACCAACGACCTGGAAATCCGTGGCGCCGGCGAACTGCTCGGCGACGGCCAGAGCGGGCAGATCCAGGCTGTCGGCTTCACGCTGTACATGGAAATGCTCGAGCGCGCGGTGAAGTCGATCCGCAAGGGCGAGCAACCGAACCTCGATCAACCGCTCGGCGGCGGTCCGGAAGTCAACTTGCGGGTACCGGCGTTGATTCCGGAAGACTACCTGCCGGATGTCCACGCCCGCCTGATTCTCTACAAGCGCATTGCCTCGGCCACCGACGAGGACGGCCTCAAGGATTTGCAGGTGGAGATGATCGACCGTTTCGGCCTGTTGCCGGAACCGACCAAGAACCTGATCCGTATCACTGCATTGAAATTGCAGGCCGAGCAACTGGGCATCAAGAAAGTCGATGGCGGCCCCCAGGGCGGTCGCGTCGAGTTCGCCGCACAGACGCCGGTCGACCCGCTGACCCTGATCAAACTGATCCAGAGCCAGCCAAAACGCTACAAATTCGAAGGCGCCACGATGTTCAAGTTCATGGTTCCGATGGAGCGCCCGGAAGAGCGCTTTAATACTGTAGAGGCGCTGTTCGAGCGCCTCGTTCCGAAAACTGCTTGAAGGACGCCGCATGCGCCTGTTTCGCTCACTGACCCTGCTGACCCTGTTGATGCCAACGCTGGTCGCACCCACGGCATTTGCCGATGACCTGTATCAGGTCGAAATGATTCTGGTCCGTCAAAACGCCGTGCCGGCGATTGTCAGCCGCGCCGCGCCGGAAGACTGGGCGGCGGGCGCCCAACCGGTCAGCCCCGACAGCCTGCGCACGCCAAGCCTCAATGGCGAGGTGGAAAAACTCACCAGCAGCGCCGACTACACGGTGTTGCTGCACAAGGCCTGGCAACAACCCCTCGGTGAAACGGCCAGCAAAGTGGCGGTCAGCGACGGTAAGGAACAATATGGTCAGTTCCCGATCGAGGGCACACTGAACATGAAACTGGGACGTTTTACCGACGTCGACGCCGATTTCTGGGTCAACCAGATCGATGCCAATGGCATGGTGACCGCCAGCGAGCGCCTGAAACAGGAAAGCCACACCAAGAACGGCCAGTTGAATTTTCTCGATAACGGCCACCTCGGCCTGTTGATCAAGATCACCTCGCTGACCGCCCCCGCACCCCGAGCAGCTCCCGAAGAAATTCCGGACTGATTCCCTATGTCCGCGACCCTGAGCAAACCCCTCGCACCGTCCTGGGTCAGCCGATTCAAGGAACAGAGCCTGGAGCGTGGTCGCCGTTACGCGCTGGAGAATCGCGTCAGGATCGTCGAGGCCGGCGACGCAACCATCGTCGCCGCGTGTGAAGGCTCTGGCGGTAACGTTTACCGTCAGACCATTCGCCTGCGCGAGTCAGCCAAAGGCACGCTGCTGATGGTCGACGCCACCTGCTCCTGCCCGGTCCACAGCAACTGCAAACATTGCGCGGCGGTGCTCCTGCAAGTGCAGGAAACCCTCGACTACCCCGCTGCCGCCAAAGACGCCGAACTCCTGGAAAAGCTCCAGGCCGTCCTGGAAAACCGCAGCCCGAAAGCCCCGCCGCAAGTGCTGGTGGACAATGTGCAACCGGTACCGCGCCTATGGCTGGCGAGCATCGAGTTTAGCGCCTTCGAACCGCGCAACGGTCGAATGCAGCGTTACATCCAGCATCGCGCGGCGCTGTCTTTCAGTTACCTGGACGAGTACGTCAGCGGGCAGAAAAACACCGACATCCTGATTCGCCAGGAAACCCAGACGCTGCGGATAAAACGCCACCCGGACGTGGAACAGTCCTACCGGGAACAGCTGCGAATCCTCGGCTTCAAAGTCGCCACCCGGCAAAGCAAGGCCTTGCCGGAAAGCGCCGGCGAGCTGTTCGAGATGGTCAATGACAGCGCCTGGCTGACCTTTACCCTCAATGAACTGCCGAAGTTGCGCGCCCAGGGCTGGGAGTTGCAGATCGACGAGGACTTCGGGTTCGACCTGACAGCGGTAGACGATTGGTACGCCACCGTCGAACAAGCGCCGGAGCGCGACTGGTTCGACCTGGAACTGGGGATCATCGTCAACGGCGAACGCCTGAGCCTGTTGCCGATCCTGCTCAACCTGATGCGCTCCCACACCGAAATCCTCAACCCGGAACGCCTCGCCCGACGCCGCGACGACGAGCTGATCCTGGTGAATATCCCCAATCGCCCGAATTCCGAGCACGGCCCATTACAAGTCGCCCTGCCCTTCGGCCGCTTGAAACCGGTGCTGGCCACCCTTGGCGAGTTCTACCTGCAGGAGCCCGGCGACACCACGCTGCGCCTGAGCAAGGCCGATGCCACGCGCCTGAACCCGCTGGAAGACATGCCGCTACTGTGGGAGGGTGGCGAACAGATCCGCACCTTTGCCCAGCGCCTGCGCGACATCAAGGACCACACGGCCATCGCCCCGGAAGGCCTGAATGCGACGCTGCGTCCGTATCAGCTCGAAGGCTTGAGCTGGATGCAATCACTGCGGCAGTTGGAGGTGGGTGGAATTCTCGCGGACGACATGGGCCTGGGCAAAACCCTACAGACACTGGCCCATGTGCTGAGCGAGAAAAACGCCGGCCGCCTGGATCGGCCGTGCATGGTGGTGATGCCGACCAGCCTGATCCCCAACTGGCTCGACGAAGCGGCGCACTTTACGCCGCAGCTCAAGGTACTGGCGCTGTACGGTGCCGGCCGCAAAAAGCACTTCGACAAGCTGGCTGACTACGATCTGATCCTGACCACCTATGCGCTGCTGCCCAAGGATGTCGAACGCCTGGCGGCGCAGCCCTTGCACATATTGGTGCTGGATGAAGCGCAATACATCAAGAACCCGACCAGCAAGGCCGCCCAGGCTGCCCGCGAGCTCAATGCCCGACAGCGCCTGTGCCTGAGCGGTACGCCGCTGGAAAACCACCTCGGTGAACTCTGGTCACTGTTTCACTTCCTCCTGCCCGGCTGGCTGGGCGACGTCAAAAGCTTCAACCGCGATTACCGCGTGCCGATTGAAAAACGCACCAGCGAAGTCAGGCTTGCGCACCTCAACGGTCGGATCAAACCTTTCCTGCTGCGCCGCACCAAGGAACAGGTGGCGACCGAGTTGCCGCCGAAAACCGAGATCATTCACTGGGTCGAACTCAACGAGGCCCAGCGTGATGTGTACGAAACCATGCGCCTGGCCATGGACAAGAAAGTCCGCGACGAGATCACCCGCAAAGGCGTGGCCCGCAGCCAGATCATTATTCTCGAAGCCCTGCTCAAGCTGCGTCAGGTGTGTTGCGATTTGCGCCTGGTCAACGAGGCGACCCCGCCAAGCCGTGGCAGCACGTCGGGCAAGCTCGACAGCCTGATGGAAATGCTCGAGGAATTGTTCGAGGAAGGTCGACGAATCCTGCTGTTCTCGCAGTTCACTTCAATGCTGTCGCTGATCGAAGACGAACTGAACAAACGCGGCGTGGCCTACGCCCTGCTAACCGGCCAGACCCGCGACCGCCGTACTCCAGTGAAGGAATTCCAGAGCGGCAAGCGTCAGATTTTTCTGATCAGCCTGAAGGCCGGTGGCGTTGGCCTGAACCTGACCGAGGCGGACACGGTGATTCATTACGACCCGTGGTGGAACCCGGCGACGGAAAACCAGGCGACCGACCGCGCGTATCGCATCGGCCAGGAGAAGCCGGTGTTCGTTTACAAAATGATCGCGCGCGGCACGGTGGAAGAAAAGATTCAGCACCTGCAAAAGGAAAAATCCGACCTCGCGGCCGGTGTGCTGGATGGGCGCAAGGCCGGGGACTGGAAGCTGCAAAACGATGATATCGAGGCACTGTTTGCGCCGCTGCCGGAAAACCTCGAAAAACGTTGAGACTTTCGGCGCCTGAACCAGCCTCTTCGCGGGCAAGCCCGCTCCCACAGTAGTTTTGCGCTGCCTCCACTGTTGAGGCTAAACATAAATCAAGTGTGGGAGCGGGCTTGCTCGCGAAGGTAGCGACTCGGTATAGCGCCTGACTCAACCCTTGAGCACCCGCGCCAACGTCGATTTCACCTTGCCCATTCCGTCATGCAACGCCTGCTCGATCTCGGCCATGGTAATCACCGCCGTCGACTTGCCCGCCGCCGGGTTCACCACTAGCGCCAGACAGGCGTAATCCAGTTCCAGCTCGCGGGCCAGGGCCGCTTCCGGCATACCTGTCATGCCGACGATGTCGCAACCGTCGCGCTCCAGTCGGGCGATTTCAGCCACTGTCTCCAGTCGCGGCCCTTGAGTGCAGGCATACACGCCATGACTGCTGTAACCCACGCCTTCCACCGCCAATGCCGCAATCAGTTGCTGGCGCAACGGTTCGCTATAGGGATAGCTGAAGTCGATATGGGTGACGTGCTCCAGGTCATCGGCAAAGTAGGTGTGCTCACGACCGCTGGTGTAGTCGATCAACTGATGTGGCACGCAAAAATGCCCGGTGCCCATGGCGGCATGGATGCCACCCACGGCATTGACCGCCAGAATGGCTTCGGCACCGGCCTGCTTCAGCGCCCAGAGGTTGGCGCGGTAGTTGACCTGATGCGGCGGAAAACGATGGGGATGGCCGTGACGCGCGAGGAACAGTACTTCCTTGCCGGCATACTCGCCGATCTGAACCTCGGCCGAAGGTGCGCCATAAGGCGTGTCCACTGCCAGTGACTGGCGAATGCTCAGGCCTTCGAGTTGAGTCAGGCCAGTGCCACCGATAATCGCGTAAACCGTCATAACGAACAGTCCTTAATCAATCAATTGAGCTTCTTTGAGCGCGCCGACAGCGGCCAGCCAGCGCGGGTCCTGACGGTATTCGGTGCTGGCGAACGACTGGCCGCGCATCCGTGCAATGCGCTCGGAAGGCTTGACCTTCAGGCGTTGCGCAGCGCTCAAGGCCAGTTCGGCGGCCGCACGGTCGTTGCACACCAGGCCCATGTCGCAACCGGCAGTCAGCGCCGCTTCGATACGGCTGGCGGCATCGCCGACCACGTGAGCGCCCGCCATGGACAGGTCATCACTGAAAATCACGCCATCGAACTGCAGTTCGCCACGCAGGATGTCCTGCAACCAGCGTCGGGAGAAACCGGCGGGCTGGGAATCGACCTGTGGATAAATAACGTGGGCCGGCATGACCGCGGCCAGTTGCTTGCTCAGTTTGGCAAACGGCACCAGGTCATTGGCGCGAATCTCGTCGAGGCTACGTTCGTCGTTGGGGATCGCGACGTGGGAATCCGCTTCAGCCCAGCCGTGGCCGGGGAAGTGCTTGCCGGTAGCCGCCATGCCTGCGCTGTTCATACCGCGGATGAATGCACCCGCGAGCAAGGCCGCGCGCTCGGGATCACCTTCGAACGAGCGAGTGCCGACAACGGCGCTGCGCTGGTAATCCAGGTCGAGCACCGGGGCGAAGCTCAGGTCCAGACCAACGGCCAACACTTCGGTCGCCATGATCCAGCCGCACTGCTCGGCCAGGTATTCGGCGTTCGGGTTGTCGGCAATGGCGCGCATGGCGGGCAAGCGCACGAAACCCTGGCGCAGGCGCTGCACGCGGCCGCCCTCTTGATCCACCGCCAGCAGCAGATCGGGACGAATGGCGCGAATGGCCGCACTCAGCTCGCGCACTTGACGCGGATGCTCGATGTTACGGGCAAAGATGATCAGGCCACCCACTTCGGGCTGGCGCAACAATTGGCGATCTTCAGCGGTCAGCCAGGTACCGGCGACGTCCACCATCAACGAGCCTTGCAAGCCAGCAGTCATAGAAATTCCTTGATAACAGAAAACCCGGCCCACACGAATTCGCCGCCAGACGCTGTGCCCGGCAGGTCGGCGATATCAATGGGAAACGGGTTCAAAACGAGAGTCGGCATGGGCGGCTAGCTTAGCGGATGTCAGCTGCCGCGCCCACCCGTGCACGGTTAAACCTTGGCGGCAACCGGTGTCGATTTGCTACGCGGACGCAGCTGGGCAGTGGCCATGGCCGCGTCGGTAACGCCGGATTCGGCGCGCATGCCGGCAGCCAGGAACGGCACCATCAGGCGCATGACCTGCTCGATCGAGGTGTTCACGCCGAAGTCGGTTTCGGCAATCGCGCGCAAGGCCTTGATACCGGACATGCTGAACGCCGCCGCACCCAGCATGAAGTGCACACGCCAGAACAGTTCGATAGGTGGGATACGCGGCGCCGCATCGTTGACCAGCATCATGTAGCGGCGGAACACCTTGCCGTACATGTCTTCCAGATAACGCCGCAAGTGCCCCTGGCTCTGACTGAACGCCAGCCCCAGCAAACGCATGAAGATGGACAGGTCGTTGCCGCTGCGCGGCTGCACCACCAGCGCCTGCTCGACGAGGATTTCCAGCAACTCTTCGAGGGTCGGCTTGATTTCAGGCTTGGCCTGACGCCGCTCCAGCTCTTTATCGAGGCTGATGCAGAACGGCCCGAGGAACCGCGAGAAAACCGCCTGGATCAACGCCTTCTTCGAACCGAAGTGATAGTTCACCGCCGCCAGGTTGACACCCGCCTTGCTGGTGATCAGACGCAACGAGGTTTCGGCGAAACCTTTTTCCGCGAACAACTGCTCGGCTGCATCAAGAATGCGTTCAACGGTTTCCGACTGGGCCATGGCTACTCCGCCTGACAAACACTTGTTTGAAACATACGTTTCAACCTGTGCATTGTCAAGTCTGGCAGTTCGTTTCGGGAATGGTCGGTCAGACATTTAACCACACAACGGCAAAGCTTCAATCCACTGACTGTTTGACCGTCCGGCGGCGACTGAAAAAAGGAGCATTGCCAAGATCGCCTCACTGTATATAATCCCAGTCACTGTATAAAAAAACAGAGCGATCGATATGCTAAAGCTGACGCCACGACAAGCAGAGATTCTGGCCTTCATCAAGCGCTGCCTGGAAGACAACGGGTATCCACCCACCCGTGCGGAAATCGCTCAGGAACTGGGCTTCAAGTCGCCCAATGCGGCGGAAGAACACCTCAAGGCACTGGCTCGCAAGGGTGCAATCGAAATGACGCCTGGCGCCTCCCGCGGCATTCGCATCCCCGGTTTCGAAGCCAAGGCCGACGACTCCACCCTGCCGATCATTGGCCGGGTCGCAGCCGGCGCTCCGATTCTTGCGCAGCAACACATCGAAGAATCCTGCAACATCAATCCCGCCTTCTTCCATCCGCGCGCCGACTACCTGCTGCGCGTCCACGGGATGAGCATGAAGGATATCGGCATTTTCGACGGCGACCTGCTGGCGGTCCACACCACCCGCGAAGCCCGCAACGGCCAGATCGTGGTTGCGCGAATCGGCGACGAAGTGACCGTCAAGCGCTTCAAGCGTGACGGCAGCAAAGTCTGGCTGATCGCCGAGAACCCCGAGTTCGCCCCTATTGAAGTGAACCTTCAAGACCAGGAACTGGTGATCGAAGGCTTGAGTGTTGGCGTTATTCGCCGCTAAAGGAGGCACCATGCAGTTCCCACAGACATCACCACAGCAAACCCAACTGCCGTTGTTCGAAGCGTTCATGGCACAGCCATTGGCGCCGATCCTGAAAGACGTAGTCGAGTCCCCCTGGAGCGCCGAACCTGACGTTTTCAGCGAGCTGTCACTGCGTGGTGCAGCCGGGAACTGCCTGAGCCTCCTGGCACCGATCCTCAGGGAATTGAGCCAGGACCAGGACGCACGCTGGCTGACACTGATCGCCCCGCCCGCCAGCCTGACTCAAGCCTGGCTGCGAGATGCCGGCCTCAACCGCGAGCGCATTCTGTTGCTGCAACCACGGGGCACCCAGAGCGCCCAGCAACTGACCTGCGAAGCCCTGCGCCTGGGTCGCAGCCACACGGTGGTCAGCTGGATCAACCCGTTGAGCTCCCAATCGCGGCAACAACTGATCAGCGCCGCCCGCACCGGGGACGCTCAAAGCCTGAATATTCGACTGGGTTAACCGGCAGACAAGACGCGCGCTTCACCGCGCAAGGCTTCTCCAGGGACAGAGAAGCCGATGAATAACGACATCAAGAAAAGCGACAGACGGGGGTCAATGAAGAACCCGCGACCCCTCTTCCTTGTCGAATTCGCCTTCAACCAGGCGACCGGCCATCTGAACACCCACGCTCAACATCGCCTTGGCGACTTCCACGTGCTGCCCTTGCAGGAATGCCTTGGCGTCCTCGGAGAAATCCAAAGTAACCAGAGAACCCTCGTCCTCGGCCCTGCGCAGCTCGATACGGCCGTCTGGTAACTCGACAATTTCTAGAAAGGACGTTGGCATAAAGGACTGTTCTCCACGAAAGGCGGGGATTATATAGGCATCGGCCAGGCTTCGCTCGGGATCTTGACCAGATGCCATCCCAAAACTGTTTCTGTCAGCACTCGTTCAGGCCTTCGCGAAAGCGGATCGCCAATCCTTTCAGATTCTGACGCCAGCTCTCCAGCTCTTCCCGACTCAGCTCTTGCGGTGCCTCCTCTTCATCCAGATTGACAGCCTGGATCAGAGGCTGGGTCACGTCCCCTTTCGGCTTGTGAGGCGCGCGTGGCGGCTGAAACAATGCAGCATGGGCGGCCAACAGCTTGGCCAGCCAGGTTTCCGGATTATTGGCCAGTTCGACCAGCTCAGCCATTTCCGGAATGGCGATGGTGTCCAGCACCTCGCGAGTCAGCAACATCTCTGCACGGGGCGCATTGGCCTGAGGCAAGCGATAGAAACCGGCGATTTCGTGACACAGGCCCAACAGCGCACCGTACAGGTGAAACAGCGTGGATTCGCGTCCGGCCTGGATCAGCGCCAGCGAATTCATCGCCCGCCCCTCTTCAGTGCGGGCCAGCGCTTCGAGCGACAAGCCGGCGAAATAAATCTTCTGATTGGTGCGGGTATACAGTTCGTGGGCCATGACGGCAGCCTCCACAACGAAATAATTGCTTCATGCAGGTTGGACAGTGTCGAGGATCAGCCGATCCAACCGCAAGCCCCCCCTTCTTTGCAGGAGCACCAAAAAAGGCCGCATGAAAACCCGAGGGTTCTCATGCGGCCTTTTCAGTGCCGCGACGCTTTACGCCTTCGCAGCCGGACGCTTGTCTTCGACCGTCCACTTGCCGCCGTCGTAGAACGCTTTCCAGCCAGTCGGCTTACCGTCGACTTCGGTCTGCACGTACTGCTCCTTGGTCTTGCGACTGTAACGAATCACAGTCGGGAGGCCATCCGGATCTTTCTTCGGCGCTTCGCAGAGGAAGTGATACTTCGGATCGATCTCGTCCTTGTGCGGGATGATTTCCATCACCAGCGGAGCACGGGTCTCGCGGTTTTTCGGGAACTGGCTGGCGGCCAGGAACAGACCGGATGCACCGTCGCGCAGGATGTAGGTGTCGTTGACCTTTTCGCATTTCAGCTCAGGCATCTTCACCGGATCCATCTTCGGCGGCGCCGCATCACCGCTCTTCAGCAGCTTGCGGGTGTTCTTGCAAGTAGCATTGGTGCAACCGAAGAACTTGCCGAAACGGCCGGTCTTGAGCTGCATCTCGCTACCGCACTTGTCGCACTCCAGGCTCGGACCTTCATAGCCCTTGATGCGATAAGTGCCCTCTTCGATTTCGTAGCCATCGCAATCCGGGTTGTTACCGCAGATGTGCAGCTTGCGCTTTTCATCGAGCAGGTAGGCATCCATCGCCGTGCTGCAGATCGGGCAGCGATGCTTGCCACGCAACACCAGCGACTCCGACTCACCCTCGTCGTCCGCGGCGATTTCGTCGCCCGGTACCAGGTTGACGGTGGCCTTGCAGCGTTCTTTCGGCGGCAGGCTGTAGCCCGAGCAACCGAGGAACACACCGGTCGACGCGGTACGGATCTGCATCGGCCGGCCGCAGGTGGTGCACGGAATGTCAGTCATGACGGGCTGGTTGGCGCGCATACCGTGTTCCGGGCTTTCGGCTACTTCGAGTTTCTTCTTGAAGTCGCCGTAGAACTCGTCGAGCACGTTTTTCCAGTCACGTTCGCCCTGGGCCACGTCATCGAGATGCTCTTCCATGCCGGCGGTGAAACCGTAGTCCATCAGGTTGGAGAAGCTCTCGGCCAGACGCTCGGTGACGATGTCACCCATCTTTTCCGAGTAGAAACGACGGTTGTGCAGCGCCACGTAGCCGCGGTCCTGGATGGTCGAAATGATCGCCGCGTAGGTCGAAGGACGACCGATGCCGCGTTTTTCCATTTCTTTTACCAGGCTGGCTTCCGAGTAACGCGCCGGCGGCTTGGTGAAGTGCTGGGTCGGATCAAGCTTGATCAGCTTCATCGCGTCGCCCTGGGCCATGTCCGGCAGTACGTCGTCATCGCCTGGCTTGGCGATTTGCGGCATGACGCGGGTGTAACCGTCGAACTTCAGGATGCGGCCCTTGGCGCGCAGCTCGAAGTCGCCGGCACCCACAGTGACCGTGGTCGACAGGTATTGCGCCGGCAGCATCTGGCAAGCGAGGAACTGGCGCCAGATCAGCTCGTAGAGGCGCTCAGCGTCACGCTCCATGCCCGACAGCTTGCTTGGCTCGGTATTGGCGTCGGACGGACGAATCGCTTCGTGAGCCTCTTGTGCGCCTTCCTTGCTGCTGTAGACGTTCGGGGTTTCCGGCAGGTACTTCTTGCCGAACTCGCCTTCAATATAAGTACGCGCCATTGCCACGGCATCAACCGAAAGGTTGGTGGAGTCAGTACGCATATAAGTGATGTAGCCAGCTTCGTACAAACGCTGGGCCATCATCATGGTTTTCTTCACACCGAAGCCCAGGCGGTTACTCGCGGCCTGTTGCAGGGTGGAGGTGATGAACGGCGCCGACGGCTTGCTGCTGGTCGGTTTGTCTTCGCGCTTGACGATGCTGTAGCTGGAAGCCTTGAGCTTCTCCAGTGCAGCCATGGCCTGGGTTTCGTTGAGCGGCTTGAAGGCTTCGCCCTTTTCGCGAGCCACGTCGAAACGCACGGTCGCGCCTTTGGCGGTGCCGAGGTCGGCGTGGACTTCCCAGTACTCTTCCGGGATGAACGCACGGATTTCACGTTCGCGCTCGACCACCAGCTTCACGGCAACCGATTGCACGCGACCGGCAGACAGACCGCGAGCGATCTTGGCCCACAGCAGCGGCGAAACCATGTAGCCCACGACGCGGTCGAGGAAACGACGCGCCTGCTGGGCGTTAACGCGGTCGATATCCAGTTCGCCTGGCTTCGAGAAGGCTTCCTGGATCGCCTTCTTGGTAATTTCGTTGAACACCACGCGCTTGTAGCGGGTGTCGTCACCACCGATGGCTTCGCGCAGGTGCCAGGCAATGGCTTCCCCCTCGCGGTCCAAGTCGGTTGCGAGATAGATGGTGTCAGCATCCTTGGCGAGCCGGCGCAGCTCTTCGATGACCTTTTCCTTGCCCGGGAGGATCTCGTACTTGGCTTTCCAGCCATGGTCCGGATCGACCCCCATGCGAGCGACCAGCTGCTTGCGCGCTTTTTCTTTCGGCGACAGTGCCGGCACTTCACCCGCGGCAGCCTTGCCGCGCTTGGCGGCTGGCTCTTTGCTGGCGCTAGCCGAACCGCTGGTGGGCAGGTCTCGGATATGGCCGATACTCGACTTCACCACGTATTCGTTGCCCAAATACTTGTTGATGGTCTTGGCCTTAGCCGGGGATTCCACAATGACCAGCGATTTGCCCATGGATCAGAAAATTCCTGAATTCGAGAAGTGAAAGGCGGTTGGCGCCTGACGCGGCACCGCTATATATAGTGGCAACAAGGTGAGGTCAAGCGCAGGGTTTTGCGCGCACTCAGCTTATGGCTTGTTGAAAAGGCTTTCTTCGGCCTGCACCAAAGCAAAGCGTGGCACCTGTTCGCCGTCAACTTCGACGGACTCCAGGAACATGCTCAAGGGACGCACCCAAAAGCCGTAATCGCCATACAGGGCTTGGTAGAAGACCACTTCTTCTTCGGTTTCCGAATGCCGCGCAACACTGAATACGCGGTACTGCGGACCTTTGTAATGTTGGTAGAGCCCAGGTTGTATCGGCATGCTTTGGCCCTCACTGAATTTTTTCAAAATAAAAACAAAAATAAATCCGGAAAAACAAAAACCGGGGCACTTGGCCCCGGCTTCCATCAACGAGACGCTTAAACGCGTTCGAAGACGGTGGAGATGCCTTGGCCGAGACCAATGCACATGGTGGCTACCCCGAAGGTACCGCCATTCTGCTTCATCACATTGAGCAAAGTGCCGGAGATACGCGCACCGGAGCAACCGAACGGGTGGCCCAGGGCGATCGCGCCGCCGTGCAGGTTAACCTTCTCGTTCATCTTGTCGAGCACTTTCAGATCTTTCAGCACTGGCAAGGCCTGTGCGGCGAAAGCTTCGTTGAGCTCGAAGAAGTCGATGTCGGAGATACCCAGACCCGCGCGCTTCAATGCTTTTTGTGTGGCCGGTACTGGACCATAGCCCATGATTGCCGGATCCACACCTGCCACCGCCATCGAACGAATCACCGCCAGAGGCTGGATGCCCAGGTCCTGTGCGCGCTGCGCCGACATCACGATCATGCACGAGGCACCATCGGTGATCTGCGACGAGGTACCGGCTGTCACGGTGCCGCCCTTCGGATTGAACGCCGGCTTCAGAGCCGCCAGGCTTTCCAGGGTGGTTTCCGGACGAATGGTTTCGTCGTAGTCGAAGGTTTTCAGGAAACCGTTCTCGTCGTAGCCCTGCATCGGGATGATTTCGTCCTTGAACTTGCCTTCCACGGTCGCCTTGTGGGCGAGTTGGTGGGAGCGCACGCCGAAAGCGTCCTGTTGTTCGCGAGTGATGCCGTGCATCTTGCCCAGCATTTCCGCGGTCAGGCCCATCATGCCCGAGGCTTTCGCCGCGTACAGCGACATGTGCGGGTTCGGATCGACACCGTGCATCATGCTCACGTGACCCATATGCTCGACGCCGCCCACCACGAAAACGTCACCGTTGCCGGTCATGATCGCTTGCGCGGCAGTGTGCAGTGCGCTCATGGACGAGCCACACAGGCGGCTGACGGTCTGGCCGGCCGAGGTGTGCGGGATCTGGGTCATCAGCGACGCCATGCGCGCGATGTTCCAGCCCTGCTCCAGGGTCTGGTTCACACAGCCCCAGATCACGTCTTCCACTTCGTTCGGGTCGACCTTGACGTTACGTTCCAGCAGTTTGCTGATCAGGTGCGCCGACATGTCTTCGGCGCGGGTGTTGCGGTGCATGCCGCCCTTGGAGCGGCCCATCGGAGTACGACCGAAGTCGACAATCACGACGTCTCTAGGATTCAAGCTCATAAGTTCACTCTCACTCTAGTTGGGGGCGCTTAACCGAAGAAGCTCTGGCCGTTCTTGGCCATTTCGCGCAGCTTCGCGGTCGGGTGGTACAGCGCGCCCAAGTCAGCGTACTGGTCAGCCAGGGCAACGAACTCTGCCACACCGATCGAGTCGATGTAGCGCAGCGCACCGCCACGGAATGGAGGGAAACCGATACCGTAGACCAGACCCATGTCGGCTTCGGCAGCGGTTTCGACGATGCCGTCTTCCAGGCAACGCACGGTTTCCAGGCACAGCGGGATCATCATCCAGTTGATGATGTCTTCGTCGGTGACTTCGCGCTGTTCGTAAACGATCGGCTTGAGCACTTCCAGTACCGAGGGATCGGCGACTTTCTTCTGCTTGCCTTTCTTGTCGGTCTCGTAGGCGTAGAAGCCCTTGCCGTTCTTCTGGCCCAGGCGCTTGGCTTCGTAGAGCACGTCGACGGCCGAGCGACGGTCGTCCTTCATGCGGTCCGGGAAGCCTTCAGCCATCACGTCACGACCGTGGTGACCGGTGTCGATGCCGACCACGTCCATCAGGTAGGCCGGGCCCATAGGCCAGCCGAATTTTTCCATGACCTTGTCGATACGGACGAAGTCCACACCGGCGCTGACCAGCTTGGCGAAACCGCCGAAGTACGGGAACAGGACACGGTTGACCAGGAAGCCCGGGCAGTCGTTGACGACGATCGGGTTCTTGCCCATTTTCTTGGCGTAGGCAACGGTGGTGGCAACCGCCAACTCGCTGGACTTCTCGCCACGGATCACTTCCACCAGCGGCATCATGTGCACCGGGTTGAAGAAGTGCATGCCGACGAAGTTTTCCGGACGCTTGAGGGCCTTGGCCAGCAAGGTGATGGAAATGGTCGAGGTGTTGGACGCCAGAATGGTGTCCTCCTTGACCTTGTCTTCGACTTCAGCCAGTACCGCTTGCTTGACCTTGGGGTTCTCGACGACCGCTTCCACCACCAGGTCCACGTGACCGAAATCACCGTAGGACAGGGTTGGACGAATGCCGTTGAGCACTTCAGCCATTTTCGCGGCGGTCATGCGACCTTTATCAACGCGGCCAACCAGCAGTTTGGCGGCTTCGGCCAGACCCTGCTCGATACCGTGCTCGTTGATGTCCTTCATCAGGATCGGCGTGCCTTTGGAAGCCGACTGATAGGCGATACCGCCGCCCATGATGCCGGCGCCCAGTACGGCGGCCTGCTTCACGTCCTTGGCGATTTCGTCGTAGGCCTTGGCCTTTTTCTTCAGTTCCTGATCGTTCAGGAACAAGCCGATCAAGCTCTGCGCGGCAGAGGTCTTGGCCAGCTTGACGAAACCGGCAGCCTCGATTTCCAGCGCCTTGTCGCGACCGAAGTTCGCGGCTTTCTGGATGGTCTTGATCGCTTCAACCGGCGCCGGGTAGTTCGGGCCAGCCTGACCGGCCACGAAACCCTTGGCGGTTTCGAAAGCCATCATTTGTTCGATGGCGTTCAGCTTGAGTTTTTCCAGCTTCGGCTGGCGCTTGGCCTTGTAGTCGAACTCGCCGGAGATGGCGCGCTTGATCAGTTCCAGCGCGGCGTTCTGCAGCTGCTCAGGAGCTACCACTGCGTCGACGGCGCCGACTTTCAGCGCGTCCTCAGGACGGTTTTCCTTGCCGGCGGCAATCCACTCGATGGCGTTGTCGGCACCGATCAGGCGCGGCAGGCGCACAGTACCGCCGAAGCCTGGGTAGATGCCCAGCTTGACTTCCGGCAGACCGATCTTGGCCTTGGTGGACATGACGCGGTAGTCCGCCGCCAGGCACATTTCCAGACCGCCACCCAACGCGATGCCGTTGATGGCAACAACAGTCGGGACGTTGAGGTCTTCGAAATCGCTGAAAATCTTGTTGGCTTCGAGGTTGCCAGCAACAAGTTCTGCATCCGGCAGCTTGAAGTTGTCGACAAATTCGGTGATGTCGGCGCCGACGATGAACACGTCCTTGCCACTGCTGACGATCACGCCCTTGATCGAAGCATCTGCCTTGATGGTGTCTACGGCCTGACGCAGTTCGTTCAGGGTTAGACGGTTGAACTTGTTGACGGACTCACCCTTGAGGTCGAACTTCAGTTCGACGATGCCACTTTCAAGAGCCTTAACCGTGATGGCTTTACCTTCGTAAATCATCAACTGATCTCCACGATATGGAAGCTGAACAGTACACGTCGGACGCAGGCGAACGGCTTGGCAGGGACGTTGATCGTCAATGCTACGCCCATTCCCCCGGCACACCCGCCAACGCGATAGTCGGGATTCTGTAGGAGCGGTCTGAAATACAAACGCTCAATTCATACGCCCGTTTGATTTGGGTACGTCACCTTCACGGAATTTCCGACAATTGTCAATCGCCCAAAACACGGGTTGAAACGCGACTTTCCGGTCATATCCGTACTGCGAAGACCTTAAACACGCCGAAACATGCACGGTCATTCATAGAATCAATTGTTAGAAAATTCGCCCTAATTCGCTGCAGCCCGTGTTTAACAAGCTACGCTGGCGAAACCTGGAGGAAAATTGTGAACGCTTTTGGCGAATGCCCAGCGTAAGATCAGCCAACACCGATTACCGGCCTGCCTGGCCAACCCGCCCGATGATTTTGTCGGGCTTTTTATTGCCTGATGATTTTTACTGGCTGCGGTGTCAGGCCAGCGCCTTGAGGGTGGCATCGATCCGTTGCAAAACCTCGGCCTCGCCCTTCTCGCCCCAATACAAGGCGATTATTTGCTTGTCGGCCTCGACCTTGAAGACATTGCCTGGCAATTTTTCGAAATGATCGAGCAACGAACGATCTTCACAGATTTCCTGCCACTGATTGACCCAGACACCCGGTGATTTTTGCCAGTAACTCCAGCACGTCGGCTGACGGCCGCGCCGCGGACGATGGTACTGGGCGCAAGGGCTCGGCGGCTCCTGGCTGAGCCAGTGTGGCCACTCCTGAGGTGCCAATTGCATGGCCAGTCCGATGCGCCGGGCCTCCATCCGCAAGGCTATGCGCCCGCTCTGAACTCGCGACGGCCGCAACCATGCCAGTGGGCTCAGCACCACCAACAGGATTGACACCACTATCCAGACCGTCATATCTGTACTCCCGAATTTGAATGAGCCCATTGTGTCACTTTGGAACCAATGCGCTTGAAACCAGCCATACTTACCAATATTGCATCCCTCAGGAGGAGCACCTCATGCCCTACAACCATATTCTGGTCGCTGTAGATCTGACCGAAGAGTGCGACCCTGTGATTCACCGCGCTCGCGAACTGTCGGTGAGCAACGGTGCGAAATTGTCGCTGGTGCACATTGTCGAGCCGATGGCGATGGCCTTCGGCGGCGACGTGCCGATGGACCTGTCACAACTGCAACAACAGCAGTTCGATCAGGCCAAGGAGCGTCTTGACCGCCTGATCCTGAAATATCCGGAGCTCTCCAGGGAATACAGCCACCTGACCTACGGCCAGCCACGCCAGGAGATCCACCACCTGGCCAAGGAGCAAACCTGCGACCTGATCGTGGTGGGCAGCCATGGCCGGCACGGCCTGGCACTGCTGCTGGGCTCCACCGCCAATGACGTGCTGCACGGCGCGCCTTGCGATGTGCTTGCTGTACGCCTGCAAACCAAAAGCTGACAACACAAATCATTGTGGGAGCGGGCTTGCTCCCACATTGGATCTACGGCAGCCCGCAGATCGCATTGCATATGAAAAGCCCGGCGTTCATCACTGAGCGCCGGGCTTTTTTATTGCAGGATCAATCAGGCATCCAGCTCGGCCCAACGCTCGACCATGATGTCGAGCTCAGCCTGCAATTGCTCCAACTGAGCAATCACCGCTGCCGTTTCGGCCGCAGGACGCTGGTAGAAACCGGCATCCGCCATCTGCGCTTCAACGGCGGCAATCTGCTGCTCCATGGCTTCGATCTGCCCCGGCAACGCTTCCAGCTCGCGCTGCAACTTGTAGCTGAGCTTTTTCTTTGCCACTGGCGCTTCGACCGCTGCCGCAACCGGCGCAGGCTCGGCCTTCACCACCGCGGAGTTCAGGTCGGCCTTGCCGGACTTGCTCTCGGTCACGCCCAGCAGGCGCGGCGAGCCGCCCTGACGCAGCCAGTCCTGATAGCCACCGACGTACTCGCGAACCTTGCCTTCACCTTCGAAGACCAGAGTGCTGGTAACCACGTTGTCGAGGAATGCCCGGTCGTGGCTGACCATCAGTACGGTGCCGTTGAAGGTCAGCAAGACCTCTTCGAGCAATTCGAGGGTTTCGACGTCGAGGTCGTTGGTCGGTTCGTCGAGTACCAGCAGGTTCGCCGGCTTGCTGAACAGCTTGGCCAGCAACAGACGGGCACGCTCACCACCGGACAGCGCCTTGACCGGCGTGCGGGCACGCTGCGGGCTGAACAGGAAGTCGCCGAGGTAGCTCAGCACGTGGCGGCTCTGGCCATCGATATCGATGAAGTCGCGACCTTCGGCCACGTTGTCGATCACAGTTTTTTCCAGATCCAGCTGATGGCGCAACTGGTCGAAGTAGGCGACATCGATCCGGGTGCCCTCTTCAACTTTGCCGCTGGTCGGCTGCAAGCCGCTGAGCATCAGTTTCAGCAGGGTGGTCTTGCCGGTACCATTGGCGCCGAGCAGGCCGATACGGTCGCCACGCTGCAGCACCATGGAGAAGTCCTTGATCAGGAACGGCCCGCCCGGGTGAGCGAAGCTCACATTCTCGAGCACCATGACCTGCTTGCCGGACTTGTCGGCGGTATCGAGCTGAATGTTGGCCTTGCCGGTACGCTCACGACGCTCGCTACGCTCGACGCGCAAGGCTTTCAGTGCACGGACACGACCTTCGTTACGGGTGCGACGGGCCTTGATGCCCTGGCGAATCCACACTTCTTCCTGGGCCAGGCGCTTGTCGAACAGCGCGTTGGCAGTGGCTTCGGCAGCGAGTTCAGCTTCCTTGTGCACCAGGAAGCTGGCGTAGTCGCCATTCCAGTCGATCAGGCCACCGCGATCCAGTTCGAGGATGCGGGTTGCCAGGTTCTGCAGGAAAGAACGGTCGTGCGTGATGAACAGCACGGCGCCCTGGAAATCCTTCAGCGCTTCTTCAAGCCAGGCGATGGCACCGATGTCCAGGTGGTTGGTCGGTTCGTCGAGCAGCAGCAGGTCCGGCTCGGACACCAGGGCCTGGGCCAGCAGGACGCGACGACGCCAGCCGCCGGATAACTCGGCGAGGGTCTTGTCGGCCGGCAGTTGCAGGCGGCTCAAGGTGCTGTCGACGAGGGTCTGCAAACGCCAGCCATCGCGGGCTTCGAGGTCGTGCTGGACGTGCATCAGTTTGTCCAGATCGGCGTCGGTGACGATGTTCTGGCTCAGGTGGTGATATTCGGCGAGCAAGGCGCCAACACCATCCAGGCCTTCGGCCACTACGTCGAACACTGTCCGCTCGTCGGCCACCGGCAATTCTTGCGGCAATTCGCCGATCTTGAGCCCGGGTGCGCGCCAAACGGAGCCGTCATCGGGCTTCTGGTCGCCCTTGACGAGCTTCATCATGCTGGACTTGCCAGTGCCGTTGCGGCCGATGATGCACACCCGCTCACCACGGGCGATCTGCCAGGACACCTTGTCCAACAACGGCATAGCGCCGAAAGCAAGGGACACATCGCTGAATTTGAGCAGGGTCATGAGCTTCTCCAAAAACCGGGCGCGCATTCTACCTGACTTGAGGCTTCAGAAGGCCGGCAATTTCACTCTCGCAGCACTCTGAAGGACAAATGTTGCGAACTGATGCGGTAAGACCCGCAAAGCTTTCACCGGCTGCTGGCAAAAGGCTAAGCTACAGACAATTCAGCGCGGGCCTGGCCCGCGCTTGTCATGATTTTTCTCTGCCCGGACGTCTCATGCGCAGTCGCCTTTTCAATCTTTTATCTGCTTTTTTACTGTCTGCCGCTGCCGTTCAATCCGCCCAGGCGGTGGACCTGTCCACCCAACGCCAGTATTACGATGAAGCCAAGCGCGCCCTGGCCAAGGGCGATAGCGGCCCGTATTTCCGTTACAGCCAGGCCCTCGCCGATTATCCGCTGGAACCCTACCTGGCGTACGACGAGCTGACCGCGCGCCTGAAAACCGCGAGCAACGCCGAAATCGAGAAATTCCTCGCCGAACACGGCGACCTGCCCCAGGCCAACTGGATGAAGCTGCGCTGGTTGCGCTGGCTGGCGGACCGGGGAGACTGGGCGACCTTCGTCAAGTATTACGACCCGAAAATGAACTTCACCGAACTGGACTGCCTGAATGCGCAGTACCAGATCAGCCACAACCTCAAGGCCGAAGGTTATGCCAACACTGAAAAGCTCTGGCTGACCGGCAAATCCCAGCCCGAAGCCTGCGATGCCCTGTTCGGCATGTGGGCCGCCGATGGCCAGTTGACCGAGCAAAAACGCTGGGAACGCGCGAAACTCGCCGCCCAGGCGCGCAACTATCCGCTGGCCAACAGCCTGGTCAATGGCATGACCACCCTCGCACCTCGCGGTCGCTTGCTGGTGGACGTGGCGCAGAAACCGGAACTGCTCAACCAGCCGTCACGCTTCGCCCCGGCCGATGAAGCCATGTCCGACGTGGTCAGCCTCGGCCTGCGCCGCCTGGCTCGCCAGGATCCGGACAGGGCCATGAACCTGCTCGACGGTTACGCCAGCAGCATGCATTTCTCCCGGGATGAAAAAGTCGCGATCGCCCGGGAAATCGGGCTGAGCCTCGCCAAACGTTTCGACGGTCGTGCCCTGGACGTCATGACCAAATACGATCCGGAACTGCGCGACAACACGGTTTCCGAATGGCGCCTGCGCCTGCTCCTGCGCCTGGCGCGCTGGGACGATGCCTACCAGTTGACCCGCCGCCTGCCCCAGGACCTGGCCACCACCAACCGCTGGCGTTACTGGCAGGCCCGCAGCCTGGAACTGGCGCAACCGCAGAATCCGGAAGCGCAGACACTCTATAAAAACCTGGCCCGCGAACGCGACTTCTATGGCTTCCTCGCCGCCGATCGCTCACAGTCGCCCTACTCGCTGCTCAACAAACCGCTGGTACTCAGCCAGGCCACCATCAACAAGGTGCGCAACACTCCCGGCGTGCGTCGCGCCCTTGAACTGCACGCTCGCGGGCAAATTGTCGACGGTCGCCGCGAGTGGTACCACGTCAGCCGCCACTTCAGCCGCGACGAAATGGTCGCCCAGGCCAAACTGGCCTACGACCTGAAATGGTATTTCCCGGCGATCCGCACCATCAGTCAGGCCCAGTATTGGGATGACCTGGATATCCGTTTCCCGATGGCCCACCGCAATACGCTGGTGCGTGAAGCGAAGAACCGCGGCCTGCATCCGAGCTGGGCGTTCGCCATCACCCGCCAGGAAAGTGCGTTCATGGACGACGCCCGCTCCGGGGTCGGCGCCTCGGGCCTGATGCAACTGATGCCCGCCACCGCCAAGGAAACCGCGCGCAAGTTCAGCATTCCCTACAGCTCGCCACAGCAACTGCTGGATCCGGACAAGAACATCCAGCTCGGCGCCGCGTATCTGAGCCAGGTGCACAGCCAGTTCAACGGCAACCGCGTCCTCGCCTCCGCCGCCTACAACGCCGGCCCCGGCCGAGTGCGCCAATGGCTGCGCGGCGCCGATCACTTGAGTTTCGACGTGTGGGTGGAAAGCATTCCGTTCGACGAAACCCGCCAGTATGTGCAAAACGTGCTGTCGTATTCGGTGATCTATGGCGAGAAGCTCAATTCACCACAGCCGATCGTGGACTGGCATGAGCGGTATTTCGACGATCAATGATTCAAATCGACCCGCAAAAAAAGCCCGCATCACAGATGCGGGCTTTTTTGTTGCTCAGAATTTCTTTGCCGACTTGAGCCGTGCGAAGACCTGTTTTCCAAGCTGGGTCAGGCGATACTTTTGTGCTGGACTACTTGGCGACTCAGGATGGGTCATCTCTATCCATTCGACCGCTAATGCAGGCCTGAGATAGTTAGTCCGAAAGGTCGCCTTGTGCACCAATCCGATGTCAGCCATCAATTCGCTGATCTTTCGCGGACCGTTAAGATGCAGCGCAGAAAGCAACTTCTCTACTGGGTCGCTTACTGGGTCGGTTACTGGGTCGATTTCTGGCTCACCCTGTACCGCCTCCGATAGTGCAAGGCTCATGGCTCGCAACATGAACTCTACGAAAGGCGTTGATTCGGCCAAAAGATCGGCCGCCGACAATGCCGCGTAGTACGCCTCCTGCTGATCCCGAATCACGGCCTCAACCGGCAAATAAGATAATACCGGGCGCCACTGACTGAGTATCAGGGTTTGCCAAAGGCGTCCCATACGTCCGTTACCGTCAGCGAAGGGATGGATGAACTCAAATTCATAATGAAAGACGCAGCTGGTAATCAGCGGATGCCAGTCCGAGGCACCAAGCCACGCCAACAAATCATCAATCAAGTGCACAACGCGACTCGGCGGCGGCGCCATATGGATCAACTTATCGCCACGATAGATACCCACGCCGGTTCGACGAAACTGCCCGTATTCATCAATCAATCCGCCCATCAGCAATTCATGGGCACGCAGTAAATCGGTCCGGCTACTTGGCTGCCAATCAGGCATGGCTTCGTAAGCAGCAAACGCATTTCGTACTTCCTGGATTTCCCGAGGCAACCCCAGCACACGCTGCCCTGCCAGAACGGCAGTCACCTGCTCGATGCTCAGCGAATTGTTTTCGATGGCCAAAGAAGCCTGAATCGTTCGAATCCGATTGCCACGACGTAACTGAGGTGTCTGCAGGCGTTCGTCCATAGCCGTAAGCTGACCGATCTGTTCGCTGATATCGGCGATCAGCGACAACATTTTCGTCGTCAAGGTCAGCGGTGGTTGATAACGGCTCATATCCTCATCCGGGCTCATAACAGAGGACGACATAATGCCCGAACCGGGCGTCATTCATCAGTAGTCATTCATGCCGCTTCATGTCCATCACTAAACTGCAACGCCGCCAACCGCGCATACAACGCATTACTGGCGATAAGCTCCTGATGCGTGCCCACCGCTACCAGCTTCCCCTGATCCATCACTGCGATGCGATCGGCGTTTTTCACCGTGGCCAGGCGATGGGCTATCACCAGGGTGGTGCGGTTTTTCATCAGGCTTGGCAGCGCCTGCTGGATCAGGTGTTCGCTCTGGGCATCGAGGGCGCTGGTGGCTTCGTCCAGGAGCAGGATCGGCGCGTCCACCAGCAACGCGCGGGCGATGGCCAGGCGTTGGCGCTGGCCACCGGACAAGCCGAGACCGCCGTCCCCCAGATGAGTCTGGTAACCGTTGGGCATGGCTTCGATAAAGTCATGGGCGTAAGCGATTTTTGCCGCCTCCTGCACCTCGGCCAAGGTCGCCTGTGGATTGCCGTAGCGAATGTTTTCTTCAATGCTGCCGAAAAACAGCGCCGGGGTTTGCGACACCAGGGCGAAACAGCGGCGCAGGTCCAGCGGGTCGAGTTGAGTCAATGGCACGCCATCGAGCAGGATGCGCCCTTCGGCCGGGTCGTAAAATCGCAGCAGCAAGTCATACACCGTGGATTTACCGGCCCCTGATGGCCCGACCAGCGCCAGCGTCTCACCAGCATTGACGGTCAGGCTCAAGCCGTCGACAGCATAGCTTTGCGGCCGCGACGGGTAGGAAAAACGCACATTGTGCAGTTGCAACTGGCCTTCGACACGCTCAGGCAGTTTCACCGCGCCCGCCACTGGCGCCAGGATGATGTTTTCTGAGCGCAGCAACTCGGCAATCCGCTCGGCCGCGCCGGCTGCCCGCTGCAACTCGCCAATCACTTCGCTCAAGGTACCGAACGCGCTGCCGACGATCAGGCTGTAGAACACGAACGCCGCCAGCTCGCCGGCGGAAATCCGCCCGGCGATGACGTCCATGCCGCCGACCCAGAGCATCACCCCGACCGCGCCCAATACCAGCACGATCACCAGGGTAATCAGCCATGCCCGCTGGAAGATGCGCTTGCGTGCGGTGTTGAACGCCTCTTCCACGGTCACGGCAAACCGGCGCTCGTCCTGGGCCTGATGGTTGTAGGCCTGCACGGTCTTGATCTGGCCCAGGGTTTCGGACACATAGCTGCCGATATCGGCAATCCGGTCCTGGCTCAGGCGTGAGAGGTTACGCACCCGGCGCCCGAAGATCAGGATCGGCGCGATCACCAGGGGCAAGGCAACCACCACGATGCTGGTGAGCTTGGGGTTGGTGATGAACAACAGGATGATCCCGCCGATCACCATCAACAGATTGCGCAGGAACAACGACAGCGAAGAGCCGATGACCGATTGCAGCAGCGTGGTGTCGGCGGTCAGGCGGGACTGGATTTCCGAGCTGCGATTGTCTTCGTAAAACCCCGGATGCAGGTAAATCAGGTGATTGAACACGTTGCGGCGGATGTCGGCGACGCAGCGCTCGCCGATCCACGACACCAGGTAAAACCGTGCAAAGGTTCCGATCGCCAACCCCGCCACCAGCACCATGAACAGACCGATGGACTGATTGAGCAGGTGCGGTGACTGGGTCATGAACCCCTTGTCCACCAGCAGGCGGATGCCCTGCCCCATGGACAAGGTGATGCCGGCGGTGGCGATCAACGCCAGCAAGGCGCCAATGGCCTGCCAGCGATACGGCGCAATGAAACGGCTGGCCAGGCGAATGGCACGGCGGTGACGGGCAGAGAGCATCGTAATTATCCTGGACAAGGCAGTCATTAGGGTCAGCCTATACCGCTCAATGGGGTGGCTCGCTGCAAATCACAATGAGTCCGGTTGATTATGTCCACCAACACTAGAGGCTAGACGCTATTGGTCTAAAGTTCGGGTAGCCAGGCGAAGGCATTTCTGCTGGACTGGTTCTGTCCCCCCGGAAAGATCGCAGGGAGTTGTCATAGCCCGGTCACCTGGCGGTTCTACAGTGAGCTAACAACCTGATGAGGAGACAGGCCATGTCCTTGCAACACAGCAGCGATGACAAGATTCAAGTGATCCGCACGCAACCAGACCAGTCTCTGGGTTGCTCGATTATTGACGAGCAGGGTCGCGAAGTACCGATCACTGAAGAAATGATCCAGAAAGCTTGCAGCGAACTGGAAAAGCGATTGGTCAAACCTGCCGAACAAAAGTGATATAGCCACCGTCTTCTTGACCCGGCCCATTGTTGGCCGGGTTTTTTATGCCTGCTTATCCAATCCGGGACTGTGGCGCGCCCTTCGCGAGCAAGCCCGCTCCCACAGGGGATCCGGGTCGTACACAACATTTGTATCCAACGCGGCTCCTGTGGGAGCGGGCTTGTCCGCGATAAGGCCAATGCGGTCTTTAAACCAGTGTCGCTCCCAACGCCGCCACAATCCTCTGCAACTGCGGCGCATCCCCCTCGATCCGCACCTGCAACCCGTCGATCTCGCGGCGCGACGGGTATTGCTTGCGCAACACATCGAATGCCGCACGCTGCTCGCTGACACTGCCGACAAGGCTGCGACGGAAATCGGCATCGTCACGACGCGGGTCATACACGCCACGGCACAGCATCGCCAACGCCCAGGCCGGGTCGCTTTGGGCATTGAGGGTCACGTGCGAAAGCCACGGTGCCGGTAGCAAATCGCCCAGGCTGACGCGGGCCGGTTGCCCGAGGAAATCGCAATACGCCTGATAAATCTGCGCGGTGCCCCGCTGCTTGCCGTCGAGGCTGTAACCGGCAATGTGTGGCGTTGCCAGCACGCAGAGCTCGGCCAGCGCCACGTCGACCTCAGGCTCGCCTTCCCAGACATCGAGCACTGCTTGCAGGTCTTCGCGCTCCAGCAGCACATCGCGCAGTGCCGCGTTGTTGACCACCGGCCCGCGACTGGCGTTGATCAGCCAGGTGCCGGACCGGAGCTGATTCAGACGTTGTTCATCGAACAAGTGCCAGGTCGATTGCTGGCCCTGCTTAGTCAATGGCGTGTGCAGGCTGATGACGTCGCACTCATCGATGATCTGCTCGAGGTTGACGTAATCCCCTCCTTGCGCCGCTTGCCGAGGTGGATCGCACACCAGCACTTTCCAGCCCAGGCCTTGCAGGACCTTGACCAGCCGCCCACCCACTTCGCCAGCACCAACCACCCCGTAAGTACGCCGGGTCAGGTCGACGCCTTCGATTTCGGCCAGGGTCAGCAGGCTGCCGAGCACATAGTCGACCACGCCACGGGCATTGCAGCCCGGTGCGCTGGACCAGGTGATGCCGGCCTGTTTGAAGTAATTCAGGTCCAGATGATCGGTGCCGATGGTGCACGTACCGACAAAGCGCACCTTGCTGCCCTCGAGCAGCGCGCGATTGACGTTGGTCACCGAACGCACCAACAGAACATCGGCCTGCTCGACCGTAGCGCGGTCGATGGCACGACCCGGTACCCGGCGGATTTCGCCGAAACCCTCGAAGAAGGCATCGAGCAGGGGGATATTTTCGTCGGCAACAATCAGCATGGCAGGCTCCTTTGGCGGATCGGCAGTTTAGGCGTAGATGCGGGTGGTGGGCCAGCGGGCATTGTTCACTTGTGTCTGAAGCGCAAGTTACTTTGTGGGAGCGGGCTTGCTCGCGAAAGCAGTGTGCCAGGCAACATTAATGGTGACTGACACTCCCCCTTCGCGAGCAAACCCGCTCCCACAGGTTTTGATTACAAATCGGTAACACGGGTCTTTTCCTGACTGCCGCGTCAACGCGTAGAATGCGCGCCTGTGCATCAATACCTTTTGGACGTTTCGCCATTGAATCCTGTAATTGAGAATACCGCCGCCATTGCTCCGGCGCGGACGACCCCCGTTCGCCTGGAGCTAAAAGGCCTGCTCAGCCTGGCCCTGCCGATCATGATCGCGCAACTGGCCACCACGGCCATGGGCTTCGTCGATGCGGTGATGGCCGGCCGCGTCAGCCCACGGGACCTGGCCTCGGTGGCCTTGGGCAATTCGATCTGGATTCCGGTCTACCTGTTGATGTCCGGCGTCCTGCTGGCCACCACCCCCAAGGTCGCGCAACGCTTTGGCGCCGGGCAACTTGACGAAATCGGCCCGCTGGTACGCCAGGCGCTGTGGCTGGCACTGTGTGTCGGGTTGATCGGCAGTGGCCTGCTGCTCGGCGCCGAGCCAATCCTGCACTGGATGAAAGTCGATCCGCAATTGATCGAGCCGAGCATGGGGTACCTGCACGGGATCGCCTTCGGCTTGCCGGGCATGGCGTTTTATTACGTGCTGCGCTGCTACAGCGATGGCATGGGCCGTACCCGCCCGAGCATGGTCATCGGCTTGTGCGGGCTACTGCTGAACATCCCGTTGAACTACACGTTGATCTATGGCCATTTCGGCGCACCGGCCCTGGGCGGCGTCGGGTGCGGCTGGGCCAGCGGCATTGTGATGTGGTTCATGGCGTTGAGCATGGCCGGCTGGACCTTCTGGGCCCCCTTCTATGCCCGCACCCGTGTGCTGGTACGCTTCGACCGCCCGAAATGGGCCGTGATCAAGCGTCTGGTCAGCATTGGCCTGCCGATCGGTATCGCCGTGTTCGCCGAGTCCAGCATCTTCGCGGTCATTGCCCTGTTGATCGGCAGTCTTGGCTCCACCGTGGTGGCCGGGCATCAAATCGCCCTGAATATCAGCTCGTTGCTGTTCATGATTCCTTATTCGCTGGGCATGGCGGTGACCGTGCGCGTCGGCCAGGCACTGGGAGCCGGTAATCCCTGGCAGGCGCGCTTCGCGGCGAAGGTCGGGCTCGGCGCGGCACTGGTGTTCGCGGCGTTCTCGGCGGCCCTGATCCTGCTCCTGCGCGAACCTATCGCGTCGATCTACACGCCTGACAAGGCCGTGATCCAGATTGCGTCGATGTTGATTGTGTACGCCGCGCTGTACCAGTTTTCCGATGCCATCCAGGTGATCTGCGCGGGTGCGCTGCGTGGATACCAGGACACCCGGGTGACGATGATCCTGACCTTGTTCGCCTATTGGGGCATCGGCCTGCCGGTCGGCTACGTGCTGGGACTGACCGACTTGTTCGGTCCGGCCAGCGGCCCGAGCGGGCTGTGGGAAGGTTTAATTGCCGGTTTGAGCTGTGCGGCGCTGATGCTGTCGATCCGCCTGACGCTCAGTGCGCGCCGACGGATTCGTAACAGCCGCTCGGCGGGTTGATTGCACAAACAAAAAGACCTGCTTTTGCAGGTCTTTTTTTGGCTACCGTTAAACAGACTTCTTGCGAATCCAGTAGAGGTAGGTGCCCTCATCTTCGTGCTGCGCCACCAGTTCATGGTCGAGAAACACGCAGAACTTGGGAATGTCGCGACGGGTCGAGGGGTCGGTGGCGATTACTTTGAGCAGACCGCCGGGCACCAGGTCACGGATGTGCTGGTGCAGCATCATCACCGGCTCGGGGCAGTTGAGGCCGGTGGCGTCGAGGGTGCCGTCTACCGGCGTATCAAGCATTTCACTCATGATTCACTCCTGAAACTGGCCGGCATTGTCGCGCATTACCCGGTTTGTGGCGAGGGAGCTTGCTCCCGCTGGGCTGCCAAGCAGCCCTAAAGTCAGCTATCAGCTATTGGTTGTGCCTGACACACCACATACACAGGTTTTTCGACGGCTTCGCCGCCGAGCGGGAGCAAGCTCCCTCGCCACAAAAGCCATGGATGGAAATCAGCGGGACTTGGGCTTCTTCACATCCAGCCGGCGCAAGTGGCAAGTCACTTCTTCGCGGTCGTGGTACAGCTGCTTGCAGCCAATCTCCACCTTGATGCCCCGGGCCTTGAAGCCATCGGCAATGCGCTCGAGCAAGCGCTTCACTTCGGCATAGCGCTGTTTCATCGGCAGCTTGAGGTTGACCACCGCCTCGCGGCAGTGGCCGTCGCCGATCCACTCTTCCAGCATCGCGGCGTTGCGCGCCGGCTTCTCGACGATGTCGCAGACCATCCAGTCCACCGGTTGCTTGGGCTTGAAGGTGAAACCGTCAGCCATCAAGTGCTGCACCAGACCGGTGTCCATCAGGCTTTCGGCCATCGGGCCGTTGTCGATGGCGGTCACCAGCATACCGCGGTTGACCAGTTGCCAGGTCCAGCCACCGGGAGCGGCACCCAGGTCAACGCCGGTCATGTCGCCATGCAGGCGTTCGTCCCACTGATCGCGCGGGATGAAGTGGTGCCAGGCCTCTTCCAGCTTCAGCGTCGAGCGGCTCGGGGCCTCGCGGGGGAACTTCAAACGGGGAATGCCCATCGGCCACATCGCCGAGTTGTTCGACTCCGCCATGCCCATGAACACTTCGCGGCCGCTCTTGAACGTCAACAGCAAACGCGGTTTGTGGGCATCTTCCACCAGCTTGCCGGCCGCCATCAGTGCCTTGCGCAGATGCACTTCGAATTTCTTGCAGAAGTTCGACAGTTCCTTGCCGTCGTTGGTGTCGACCATTTCCAGCCACAGACTGCCGCACAGCGGAAAGTCCGCCATATGCGCAAGGATCACACTGATGCGGTCGGTTTCCGGCAGATCGATGAAGATCCCCCGAGCCCACTGGCGCGGGAAGATCAGCTCGGCGAAACGCTGCCCGCGCATCAGGCGCTCGGCGCCGTCTTCTTCGGTGCAGACAAACTCGGCACAGGCAGTTGCCGCCTTGGCCTTGGCATATCCGGCCACGTTCAAGCGCGCGGCGAGGTCGGAAATCTCGGAACAGACTTCGCCTTCGAAGCCCGGCCGGCAATGCATAAAGAGGGTGTTCATTCTTACTCCTGGGCAATGGCGAGGAATTTCGGCCACTGCGCGATGCCCAGGCTTGCGTTGAAGCAAAGCCTGTCACGAAAACCCGCGCATGATAGCCGACTTCGGAACCCCGGACTCAGCGATAGAGTCCAGTTATTAGCCTTAAGCAGCAAAGAGGACTAGGTTTAGTCCTCTGCCCGTCCCCTCTGTCCGTAGCCGTGCGGACTCAAAGGAGTGATCGCAATGCCGTCCCTCGATAGCCTGAATACGCTCAAGACCCTGCAAGTCGGCAACAAGACCTACCACTACTTCAGCCTGCCCGATGCCGCCAAAAGCCTGGGCGACCTGGACAAGCTGCCGATGTCGTTGAAAGTCCTGCTGGAAAACCTGCTGCGCTGGGAGGACGAAAAAACCGTCACCGGCGCCGACCTCAAGGCACTGGCCGCGTGGCTCAAGGAGCGTCGCTCCGACCGCGAAATCCAGTACCGCCCGGCGCGGGTGCTGATGCAGGACTTCACCGGTGTACCGGCGGTGGTCGACCTGGCCGCCATGCGTGCGGCGATGGCCAAGGCCGGCGGCAATCCGCAGCGGATCAACCCGCTGTCGCCGGTGGACCTGGTGATCGACCACTCGGTGATGGTCGACAAGTTCGCCAGCAGCAGCGCCTTCGAGCAGAACGTCGACATTGAAATGCAACGCAATGGCGAACGTTATGCGTTCCTGCGCTGGGGCCAGAGTGCCTTCGACAATTTCAGCGTAGTGCCGCCGGGCACCGGGATCTGCCACCAGGTGAATCTTGAATACCTCGCCCGCACCGTCTGGACCAAGGACGAGGACGGCCGCACCTATGCCTTCCCCGACACCCTGGTGGGCACCGATTCCCACACCACCATGATCAACGGCCTCGGCGTGCTTGGCTGGGGCGTCGGCGGTATCGAGGCGGAAGCGGCGATGCTCGGGCAACCCGTATCGATGCTGATTCCCGAAGTCATCGGTTTCAAACTCACCGGCAGACTCAAGGAAGGCATCACCGCCACCGACCTGGTGCTGACTGTGACCCAGATGCTGCGCAAGAAAGGCGTGGTGGGCAAATTCGTCGAATTCTACGGCGATGGCCTTGCCGACCTGCCCCTGGCCGACCGCGCGACCATCGCCAACATGGCCCCGGAATACGGCGCCACCTGCGGTTTCTTCCCGGTGGACGACATTACGCTGGAATACCTTCGCCTGTCCGGCCGGCCCCTGGAATCGGTGCAACTGGTGGAGGCCTACAGCAAGGCCCAGGGCCTGTGGCGCCTGCCCGGCCAGGAACCCGCCTTCACCGACAGCCTGGCGCTGGACATGGCCAGCGTTGAAGCCAGCCTCGCCGGACCAAAACGTCCACAGGACCGGGTGTCGCTGCCCAACGTCGCGCAAGCATTCAGCGACTTCACCGACCTGCAATTCAAGCCCACCAGCAAGGAAGAAGGCCGCCTGGAAAGCGAAGGCGGTGGCGGTGTTGCCGTCGGCAATGCCGATATGGCCGGCGAAGCGGATTACGACTACGAAGGCCAGACCTATCGCCTGAAAAACGGCGCCGTAGTCATCGCCGCGATCACCTCCTGCACCAACACCTCCAACCCCAGCGTGATGATGGCGGCCGGGCTGGTGGCGAAGAAGGCTGTGGAAAAAGGCCTGAAACGCAAACCCTGGGTGAAGAGCTCGCTGGCCCCCGGCTCGAAAGTGGTGACCGACTACTATAAGGCGGCCGGCCTGACCCAATACCTCGATGAATTGGGCTTTGCCCTGGTCGGCTATGGCTGCACCACCTGCATCGGCAACTCCGGGCCGCTGTCGGAGCCCATCGAGAAAGCCATCCAGCAAGCCGACCTCACCGTGGCCTCCGTACTCTCGGGCAATCGCAACTTCGAAGGCCGGGTGCATCCGCTGGTGAAAACCAACTGGCTGGCCTCCCCGCCGCTGGTGGTCGCCTACGCGCTGGCCGGCACGGTGCGCACCGACCTCACCCGCGAGCCGCTAGGCGATGACAAGGATGGCAACCCGGTTTACCTGCGGGACATCTGGCCAAGCAGCAAGGAAATTGCCGACGCCGTGAATCAGGTGAGCACTGCCATGTTCCACAAGGAATACGCCGAAGTGTTTGCCGGTGACGCACAATGGCAGGCGATCAAGGTTCCGCAGGCGGCGACCTATGTCTGGCAGGACGACTCGACCTACATCCAGCATCCGCCGTTCTTCGACGACATCGGCGGCCCGCCGCCCGTGGTCAAGGATGTCAGCGGCGCCAGGATCCTCGCACTGCTGGGCGACTCGGTGACCACCGACCACATCTCCCCGGCTGGCAACATCAAGGTCGACAGCCCGGCAGGGCAATACCTGCGCGACAAAGGCGTGGAACCGCGAGACTTCAACTCCTATGGCTCGCGGCGTGGCAACCATGAAGTGATGATGCGCGGCACCTTCGCCAATATCCGCATACGCAACGAAATGCTCGGCGGCGAGGAAGGCGGCAACACCCGCTACATTCCCACCGGCGAAAAAATGTCGATCTACGACGCCGCCATGCGCTATCAGGCTTCAGGTACACCACTGGTGGTGATCGCCGGCCAGGAATACGGCACCGGCTCGAGTCGCGACTGGGCCGCCAAGGGCACCAACCTGCTAGGGGTGAAAGCGGTCGTCGCCGAAAGCTTCGAACGAATTCACCGCTCCAACCTGGTGGGCATGGGCGTGCTGCCGTTGCAGTTCAAGCTGGATCAGAACCGCAAGAGCCTGAACCTGGGTGGCAGCGAGACCCTGGACATCCTCGGCTTGACCGGCGTCGAGCTGACACCACGGATGAACCTGACGCTGGTCATCACCCGCGAAGACGGCAGCAGCGAGAAGATCGAGGTGTTGTGCCGCATCGATACGCTCAATGAGGTGGAGTACTTCAAGTCGGGGGGGATTTTGCATTATGTGTTGCGGCAGTTGATTGCTTCGTAACGGACGACCGACACAAACACCGCCTTCGGGCGGTGTTTGTATTTGGGCTGCGCTTATAATCGCAGCCCTCAGGACACCCCCCATCTGTGGCGAGGGAGCTTGCTCCCGCTCGACTGCGAAGCAGTCGCCAGCCCTGCAGATGCATTTCATCTGGCACACCGGGTTGATTGTTATTGGGGCCGCTTCGCAGCCCAGCGGGAGCAAGCTCCCTCGCCACAAAAGCTATTCATCTCTAAGGACTTCAAATGATTGCCCTGCCATGGACGTTTCTGGCCCTGCTTTCCTTCGGCTACGGCCTGGCGCTGACCTACGGCCATCTCGGCTGGCTCTCGGCAATTTCGGTGTTCCTGTTGCTGGTCGCAGGTGTCGCCGTCCGCCAACGCGACATCCCTTTTGCCCGCTACCTCGGCCACGGCCTGTTCATCGTCCTGGCCCTGGCATTGGCGACGCATTGGCTACCCGGCTTCTATAACGGTCGCGTTATCGATCCCCAGCGTTTTACCGACGATGCCGTGTCATTCGCCATGCACCTGAACCTGGACAAACCGCTGATCGGCTTCTGGCTGTTACTGGTTTGTCCGTGGATTGTCGGTCGCCGTTCACTTCGGTTGTCGCTGTATGCCACCGCACTGGCCCTGACCTTGAGCGCCATGCTGGCATTGGGCGGCGCGCTCTTGTTGGGGGTCATCGCCTGGTCGCCGAAATGGCCGGATCAAGCCTGGCTGTGGTTGCTGAACAATCTGCTGCTAGTGACGCTGGTCGAAGAAGCGCTGTTCCGTGGCTACATTCAGGGCGGCCTGAGCCGACACCTCAAAGACCGGCCCTACGGTGAACTTCTCGCCCTGCTGCTGGCGTCATTGGTCTTCGGCCTGGCCCATATCGGCGCAGGATGGCAGTGGGTATTGCTGGCAACGCTGGCCGGGGTCGGCTATGGCCTGGCCTACCGGTTCGGCGGGCTGGGCGCCGCCATTGCCAGTCACTTTGGCTTGAACCTGCTGCATTTCGGCCTGTTCACCTATCCGATGCTCGCCGGCTGACGCAAGGGTCATTTTGCGACGCATCGCTGATTATCGAAAAATAAGCTCAACAATCCGCCGGCTTCGCCGATACAGCACTTGAAAGCCTTGCGGATTAAAAAAGCCATGCGTAACAACCAGCCAATTACACAACGCGAGCGGACCTTCCCGGCTCAGCAACGGTTGATTTCCACCACCGATGCCAAGGGCATGATCACCTACTGTAACGACGCTTTCGTCGAGATCAGCGGGTTTTCCCGAGAGGAACTGATCCGTGCACCGCACAATCTGGTCCGTCACCCCGACGTCCCGGCCGCGGTGTTCGCCCACATGTGGGACACGCTGAAACAAGGCTTGCCATGGATGGGCATTGTCAAGAATCGCTGCAAGACCGGTGATCATTACTGGGTGAACGCCTATGTGACACCGGTTTTCGAAGGCAAACAGGTGATCGGTTACGAGTCGGTACGGGTCAAGCCCACCGCCGAACAGATCCGCCGCGCCGAAGCGCTCTACCAACGCATCAACCAGGGCAAGTCGGCCATTCCCTCCTCGGATAAATGGCTGCCGATCCTGCAGGACTGGCTGCCGTTCATCCTGGTCAGCCAATTGAGCTTCATGATCGGTGCATCGCTGAACTCCCATTGGGGGTTTGCCCTGGCTGCCGGTCTTTCGGTGCCGCTGGGCCTGATGGGCCTCCAGTGGCAACAGCGAGGCCTCAAGCGTTTGCTGCGCCTGGCCGAGCAAACCACCTCCGATCCGTTGATCGCACAGATGTACACCGACAGTCGCGGCGCCCAGGCGCGCCTGGAAATGTCCATCCTGAGCCAGGAAGCACGCCTGAAAACCTGCCTGACGCGTCTGCAGGACACGGCCGAACACCTGACCGATCAGGCCAGACAGTCCGACGCCCTGGCGCACAACAGCTCCAGCGGCCTGGAACGTCAACGGGTCGAAACCGAACAGGTGGCCACCGCGGTCAACCAGATGGCCGCCACCACCCAGGAAGTCGCCAGCCACGTGCAACGCACCGCCGACGCCACCCAGGAAGCCAATCGCCTGACCGGTCGCGGTCGTGACATCGCCGGGGAAACCCGCGAAGCCATCCAGCGCCTGTCGGTGGTGGTCGGTGAAACCGGCGTGACCGTGACCCAACTGGCCAAGGACAGCAACGAAATCGGCGGCGTGGTCGATGTGATCAAAGGCATCGCCGACCAGACCAACCTGCTGGCGCTGAACGCCGCCATCGAAGCGGCCCGTGCCGGCGAGATGGGTCGTGGTTTTGCCGTGGTGGCCGACGAAGTCCGTCAACTGGCGCAACGCACCAGCGAGTCCACCGGGCAGATTCATGCGCTGATCGCCAAGCTCCAGCAAACCGCCAGCACGGCCGTGCAAACCATGGAGGCCGGGCACCGTCAAGCTGAAGAAGGCGTGGCGCGGGTACTGGAAGCGGACCAGGCACTGGTGGGGATCAGTGAAGCGGTGGCCAACATCACCGACATGACCACCCAGATCGCCGCCGCGACCGAAGAGCAAAGCGCCGTGGCCGAAGAGATCAGCCGCAACATCAGCAACATTTCGCAACTGGCAGACCAGACCTCGGAACAGGCACAGAACTCGGCGTTGTTGAGTGAAGAGCTGACCAAGACTGCCAATACACAGTATTCGTTGGTGGAGCGGTTTAACCGCTGATTGCTGCTGGAATGATAAAAACCCGGACAGTGAACACTTCCGGGTTTTTTATTGCCAGTCTGAAATGTATATCGCCTGGACAGACCTCTTCGCGAGCAAGCCCGCTCCCACAGTGATCTTTGGTGTGGCTTGAATTTATGTACAGTGCAAAACCCTGTGGGAGCGGGCTTGCTCGCGAAGAGGCCATTTGCAACACCACATCTTTCACTGAAGGAATGAAACCACCTTCCCCGCCGCAGCCGCCAAATGCTGCTCATGGCTAACCCCCGAAGCCTTCAACGGCTTCAAGTCATGATCCCCCGCCACCAGCCAGAACACCTCGATACCCGGCGATAGCGCGTACCCCTCGACCGCCTCCCGATTGCCCAGCGCATCGCGTTCACCTTGCACGATCAAGGTTCGCGTCTTCAGTCCGGCCAAATGCTCAACCCGCGGCTTCTCCGGTTTACCCACGGCATAAAACGGATACCCCAGGCACACCAGCGCATCCGCGCCCAACTCATCAGCCAGCAAACTGGCCATGCGACCGCCCATGGACTTGCCGCCGATGGCCAGCGGCCCAGTGACATGACGTCGCACCTGGGCATACACCCCGCGCCAGCACTCCAGCAGTTTTGGCGCCGGGTTCGGCGGGCGTTTGCCGCCATCGAGGCGCCGCTGCGCCATATAGGGAAACTCGAAGCGCAACACGTTGAGGCCTTGCGCGGCGAGGCGTGCAGCCATGTCGCTCATCCAGTCGCTGTCCATCGGTGCGCCGGCGCCATGGGCGAGGATCAGCGTCGCGGCAGCCTTGCCAGCGGCGGCGTTCCACAACCATCCATGATCCCGCACGCACTGCGCCCATTGATCCCCGTCAATACCGGCATTGTGCCCTTTGTCCATGCTTGCCTCGCTTTTAGTCTGCCTATAACTCCGGCCGAAGGGTGCGCTGCCTTGCGCGAGTGCGCTCACTTCGGCTGAACCGTGGATGGGGAACCATGAACACTTCTATCAGTACCGCCTACAACTACAAGGTGGTCCGCCAATTCGCCATTATGACGGTGGTGTGGGGCATCGTCGGCATGGGGCTCGGGGTTTTTCTCGCTGCCCAGTTGGTCTGGCCCGAACTCAACTTCAATTTGCCGTGGACCAGCTTCGGCCGCTTGCGCCCGCTGCACACCAACGCGGTGATCTTCGCCTTCGGCGGCTGCGCACTGTTCGCCAGTTCGTTTTATTCAGTACAACGTACCTGCCAGACCCGGCTGTTCGCACCGAAAATCGCCGCGTTCTGTTTCTGGGGCTGGCAGTTGGTGATTCTGTTGGCGGCCATCAGCCTGCCGCTGGGCTACACCAGTTCCAAGGAATACGCCGAACTGGAATGGCCGATCGACATCCTGATCACCATTGTCTGGGTCGCCTACGCCATCGTGTTCTTCGGCACGATCATGCAGCGCAAGACCAAGCACATCTATGTCGGTAACTGGTTCTTCGGTGCGTTCATCATCACCGTGGCGATCCTGCACATCGTCAACAACATGGAATTGCCGGTCAGCTTCACCAAGTCCTACTCGCTGTACTCCGGTGCCACCGACGCGATGGTGCAATGGTGGTACGGGCACAACGCCGTAGGCTTTTTCCTCACCGCCGGTTTCCTCGGGATGATGTACTACTTCGTGCCGAAACAGGCCGAGCGTCCGGTGTACTCCTATCGCCTGTCGATCGTGCACTTCTGGGCGCTGATCACCCTGTACATCTGGGCAGGCCCCCACCACTTGCACTACACCGCGCTGCCGGACTGGGCGCAGTCGCTGGGCATGGTGATGTCGCTGATCCTGCTGGCGCCGAGCTGGGGCGGGATGATCAACGGCATGATGACCCTGTCGGGCGCCTGGCATAAGTTGCGCAGCGACCCGGTCCTGCGCTTCCTTGTGGTGTCGCTGGCGTTCTACGGCATGTCGACCTTCGAAGGGCCGATGATGGCGATCAAGACGGTCAACGCCCTCTCCCACTACACCGACTGGACCATCGGCCACGTACACGCGGGTGCCTTGGGCTGGGTGGCGATGATCTCCATCGGCGCGCTGTACCACATGATCCCGAAAGTCTTCGGCCGCGAGCAGATGCACAGCATCGGCCTGATCAACGCGCACTTCTGGCTCGCCACCATCGGCACCGTGCTCTACATCGCCTCGATGTGGGTCAACGGCATCGCCCAGGGCCTGATGTGGCGTGCGGTGAACGAAGACGGCACGCTGACCTACTCCTTCGTCGAAACCCTGGTGGCCAGCCACCCAGGCTTCGTCGTGCGGTTGGTGGGCGGCGCGATCTTCCTCAGCGGCATGTTCCTGATGGCCTACAACACCTGGCGCACCGTGCGGGCCTCGCAGCCTGCCGAAGTCGCCGCTGCCGCGCAGATGGCCTGAGGAGTCCGCCATGAAACACGAAACTATCGAGAAAAACGTCGGCCTGTTGCTGCTGCTGATGATCCTGGCGGTGAGCATCGGCGGCCTGACCCAGATCGTCCCGCTGTTCTTCCAGGACGTAACCAACAAACCGGTGGAAGGCATGAAGCCCTACACCGCACTGCAACTGGAAGGTCGCGACATCTACATCCGCGAAGGCTGCGTCGGCTGCCACTCACAGATGATCCGGCCGTTCCGCGCCGAGACCGAACGCTACGGTCACTACTCGGTGGCCGGTGAAAGCGTGTGGGATCACCCCTTCCTGTGGGGCTCTAAACGCACCGGACCGGACCTGGCGCGGGTCGGCGCGCGCTACTCGGATGACTGGCACCGCGCGCACTTGTACAACCCGCGCAATGTCGTGCCGGAGTCAAAGATGCCGGCCTACCCGTGGCTGGTGGCCAATCAGCTCGACAGCAGTCATACCGAAACCAAGATCAAGGCCATGCGCACCCTGGGCGTGCCGTACACCGACGAGGACATTACCGGCGCCGTCGCTTCCCTCAAGGGCAAGAGCGAGATGGATGCACTGGTCGCCTACCTGCAAGTGCTCGGCACTGCCATCAAGAGCAAGAGGTGAGCAATGTTTGAATTGAGCACTGGAATGATCCGCGGCCTCGGCACCGTCGTGGTGTTCGTGGCCTTCGTCGGCCTGACGTTGTGGGTATTCAACGGCAAGCGCGGCCCGGCATTCGCCGAAGCGCGCCTGCTGCCCTTCGCCGACGAGCCACAACCCGACATCACTGAAGAATCAGCAACAAGGAGTACCCGGCCATGACCACCTTCTGGAGTACGTGGATCTGCGTACTGACCATCGGCAGCCTGATCGGCCTGACCTGGTTGCTGCTCAGCACCCGCAAGGGCGAAACCAAGGGCAGTGTCGACCAGACCATGGGCCACAGCTTCGACGGCATCGAGGAGTACGACAACCCGCTGCCGCAATGGTGGTTCATGCTGTTCGTTGGCACCCTGGTGTTTGCCGTCGGCTACCTGATCCTTTATCCCGGCCTGGGCAACTGGAAAGGCATCCTCCCCGGCTACGAAAACGGCTGGACCGGGGTGCATGAATGGGAAAAGGAAATGGCCAAGGCTGACACGAAGTTCGGGCCGATTTTCGCCAAATTCGCGGCGATGCCCGTGGAAGAAGTGGCCAAGGACCCGCAGGCACTGAAAATGGGCGGCCGCCTGTTTGCCTCCAACTGTTCGGTGTGCCACGGCTCGGACGCCAAGGGTGCATTCGGCTTCCCCAACCTGGCCGACAGCGACTGGCGCTGGGGCGCCAGCGCAGAAACCATCAAGACCACCATCATGGGTGGCCGGATGGCGATGATGCCGGCCTGGGGTGAAGTCCTGGGTGAGGAAGGTGTGAAAAACGTCGCCGCTTATGTGCGCCATGATCTGGCCGGCCTGCCGCTGCCCGCCGACAGCAAAGTCGACCTGCAAGCCGGACAGCAAGCCTTCAGCACCACCTGCGTCGCCTGCCATGGCGCAAACGGCCAGGGCACTGAAGCCATGGGCGCGCCGAACCTGACGCACCCGGCCGGCTTCATTTACGGTACAAGCCTGACGCAGCTTGAGCAGACGATTCGGCATGGTCGCCAGGGCCATATGCCGGCGCAGAACGAACTGCTGGGCAATGACAAGGTGCAATTGCTGGCCGCGTATGTGTACAGCCTGTCCCACGGTTTGAATACCGAGCGCCTGCAGGCTGAAGACAACCGCAAATAAATCCCGACCGCTCTGCTGCCGCATTCTCCCGGATGCGGCAGTTCCCTGCCCCTTTGCGACCCATTGTCGCACCCACCCGCAGACTTTCTTTCGGATCACCGGATTCGGGTCTAAGCTTCCCCCGATGCGGACTGGCCGGTGCCGGTTCCAGGTCGACCCTGAACGATGTGTTCGACGAATCTGCCCGATGAACAGGCCGCAAAGGCTGGTAGATACCGGCTGTCGCGCCAGTTGCCTCCGGTCAGCCAAACGTTGCGTTTGAACACACCCCGTTACATCCGACCTGACCCCCTCGCCTGATCAGTCCGCCGGGACGTTTTGCCCGCGGGCAAATTTGTCCTTACGCGGCGCATGGAAAGGCCGCAGAATCAGCTTTTGAAAGCATTGACCCAGGTCATGGCGCGTTGCAATGACCCCTTGCTTTCTCCATACTTGCGGCCGATTTTTAATCCTAATAAAACACCCAAACCGTGGAACCTTAGAATGAGCACAGCAATCAGTCCGACTGCTTATAACTATAAGGTAGTCCGCCAGTTCGCCATCATGACGGTGGTCTGGGGGATCCTTGGCATGGGGCTCGGTGTCTTCATTGCCTCGCAACTGGTCTGGCCGGAGTTGAACTTCGGTCTGGCATGGACGAGCTTTGGACGCCTGCGCCCGCTGCACACCAACCTGGTGATTTTCGCCTTCGGTGGATGTGCACTGTTTGCCACTTCTTATTACGTCGTGCAGCGAACCTGCCAAACGCGACTGATTTCCGACAGCCTCGCCGCCTTCACCTTCTGGGGATGGCAAGCGGTGATCGTCGGCGCGATCATTACCTTGCCGATGGGTTTCACTACCACCAAGGAATACGCGGAACTGGAATGGCCCCTGGCTATTCTGCTGGCCATTGTCTGGGTCACCTACGGCCTGGTGTTCTTCGGCACCATCGTCAAGCGCAAGACCAAGCACATTTATGTGGGTAACTGGTTCTACGGCGCGTTCATCGTCGTGACCGCGATGCTGCACATCGTCAACCACATGTCGCTGCCGGTCAGCCTGTTCAAGTCCTACTCGGCCTACTCGGGTGCGACGGACGCGATGATCCAGTGGTGGTACGGCCACAACGCCGTGGGTTTCTTCCTGACCACCGGCTTCCTGGGCATGATGTACTACTTCGTGCCGAAACAGGCCGAACGCCCGATCTACTCCTATCGCCTGTCGATCGTGCACTTCTGGGCGCTGATTACCCTGTACATCTGGGCAGGTCCGCACCACCTGCACTACACCGCACTGCCGGACTGGGCTCAGTCCCTGGGCATGGCGATGTCGATCATCCTGCTGGCGCCAAGCTGGGGCGGCATGATCAACGGCATGATGACCCTGTCGGGCGCCTGGCATAAGCTGCGCACCGACCCGATCCTGCGCTTCCTGGTCGTCTCCCTGGCGTTCTACGGCATGTCGACCTTCGAAGGTCCGATGATGGCGATCAAGACCGTGAACTCCCTGTCGCACTACACCGACTGGACCATCGGCCACGTACACGCCGGCGCGTTGGGCTGGGTTGCAATGATCTCGATCGGCGCGGTCTACCACATGATCCCGAAACTGTTCGGTCGTGCGCAGATGCACAGCACCGGCCTGATCAACACCCACTTCTGGCTCGCAACCATCGGTACCGTGCTCTACATCGCTTCGATGTGGGTCAACGGCATCACCCAGGGCCTGATGTGGCGTGCAATCAACGATGACGGCACCCTCACCTACTCGTTCGTTGAAGCGCTGCAAGCCAGCCACCCGGGCTTCATCGTCCGTGCCCTGGGCGGTGCGTTCTTCGCCACCGGCATGCTGTTCATGGCCTACAACGTATTCCGTACCGTACGCGCCTCGAACCCGGCTGAAGCCAAAGCCGCCGAACAGATTGCCGTAGTTGGAGCTCACTGATGAAGCATGAAGCAGTCGAGAAGAATATTGGCCTGCTGGCCTTCTTCATGGTCATCGCCGTCAGCATCGGCGGCCTGACCCAGATCGTTCCGCTGTTTTTCCAGGATGTCACCAACAAGCCGGTCGAGGGCATGAAGCCCCGCACCGCCCTTGAACTGGAAGGCCGGGACGTTTATATCGCCAACGGTTGTGTCGGCTGCCACTCGCAGATGATCCGTCCGTTCCGTGCTGAAACCGAACGCTACGGCCACTACTCGGTCGCCGGTGAAAGCGTCTGGGACCACCCGTTCCTGTGGGGTTCCAAGCGGACCGGTCCGGACCTGGCCCGTGTCGGCGGTCGTTACTCCGATGACTGGCAGCGTGCGCACCTGTACAACCCGCGCAACGTAGTGCCCGAGTCGAAAATGCCGGCCTACCCGTTCCTCGTGGAAAACAAGCTCGACGGCAAAGACACCGCCAGGAAAATGGAAGTCTTGCGCACGCTCGGCGTCCCTTACACCGACGAAGACATCGCCGGCGCCAAGGATGCTGTGAAGGGCAAAACCGAAATGGACGCGCTGGTGGCCTATCTGCAGGGCCTGGGCACCATCATCAAAAGCAAACGGTGATCTGGATGGATATCGGGATGATTCGTGGCCTGGGCACCGTTGTCGTGATGGTGGCCTTCATCGGACTGGCACTGTGGGTGTTCAGTCCCAAGCGCAAGTCGGAGTTTGAAGACGCTACCTTGCTGCCTTTCGCGGATGATCCCGAAGCCATCAAGCACGTCGAGCAAGCTTCTAGGAGTAACAAAGAATGACTACATTCTGGAGTCTGTACGTCACAGTCCTCAGTCTCGGCACCATCTTCGCCCTGACCTGGCTGCTGCTGTCCACCCGCAAGGGTCAGCGCGCCGAGCAAACCGACGAGACGGTTGGTCACTCCTTCGACGGGATCGAGGAGTACGACAACCCGTTGCCGAAATGGTGGTTCATGCTGTTCGTGGGCACCATCATCTTCGCCCTCGGCTACCTGGTGCTGTACCCGGGCCTGGGCAACTGGAAAGGCCTGCTGCCGGGTTACAACTACCTCGATAACGAGAAGCAGACCGCGTTCGCCAACGGCCAGACCGGCTGGACCGGCGTTCACGAGTGGGAAAAGGAAATGGCCAGGTCGGACGCCAAGTTCGGTCCGATCTTCGCCAAGTTCGCGGCCATGCCAATCGAAGAAGTGGCCAAGGACCCGCAAGCCCTGAAGATGGGTGGCCGCCTGTTCGCCTCCAACTGCTCGGTTTGCCACGGTTCCGACGCCAAGGGCGCCTATGGCTTCCCGAACCTGACCGACGCCGACTGGCGCTGGGGCGGCGAGCCGGAAACCATCAAGACCACCATCATGGGCGGCCGTCACGCGGTGATGCCTGCGTGGGCTGAAGTGATTGGCGAGCAAGGCGTGGCCGACGTGGCCGCGTTTGTCCTGACCAACCTCGATGGCCGCAAGCTTCCGGAAGGCGCCAAGGCCGACCCGGTTGCCGGGCAGAAACTGTTCGCTACCAACTGCGTGGCGTGCCACGGTCCGGAAGGCAAAGGCACCCCGGCGATGGGCGCACCTAACCTGACTCACCCGGCAGCGTTCATCTACGGTTCGAGCTTCGCTCAACTGCAGCAGACCATCCGTTACGGCCGTCAGGGCCAGATGCCTGCGCAAGAGCAGCTGCAAGGTAACGACAAGGTTCACCTGCTGGCCGCTTACGTCTACAGCCTGTCTCACGGCGAGAAGGCAGCGGACGCCGAGTAAGGCAAACGCTTGAAGCAACAAAAAAGGGCCCCGCCAATGTGAATTGGCGGGGCCCTTTTGTTTGTTCGGCAGTGTCCAATGGTTTCGACCAATGGTAATGCCCGGCACCTACTTCGAGGTTGTCGATCGCCGCACACAGTAGTAACGCTTCTACCCGTGGACCGAATGACCGGCGACATGCGCAAAACCGTCCATAATTCTCAAGTCAATTGATTCAAGTCATTACACCATCAAATGATTTTGCCAAACGTGACCAAAGGTCGCACCCGCAGGCTAGAGCGAGAGGCGTATCATTGCGCCACTGCAACACTCCTTTTTGACCGCGGTCGGCACGTACTGACCGAGGCATTTTTCCACTGCCGTGGGATGCAATGATGAGCAACCAGATTCCGGTACACGACGTCACTCCACCCACAAAGAATGCGAACAATAGCGTCGACCTCTACGCCTCCAGGGAAAAAATCTACACCCGCGCCTTCACCGGCCTGTTTCGCAACCTGCGGATGACCGGCGGAGCCCTGTTGTTCCTGCTGTATTTCGGCACTGTATGGCTGGACTGGGGCGGTCACCAGGCCGTGTGGTGGAACCTGCCGGAGCGCAAGTTCTTCATTTTCGGCGCCACCTTCTGGCCCCAGGACTTCATTCTGCTGTCCGGCATGTTGATCATCGCCGCCTTCGGCCTGTTCTTCATCACCGTGTACGCCGGACGGGTCTGGTGCGGTTATACCTGCCCGCAAAGCGTCTGGACCTGGATCTTCATGTGGTGCGAAAAAGTCACCGAAGGTGACCGCAACCAACGCATCAAGCTCGACAAGGCGCCCATGAGCGCCAACAAGCTCCTGCGCAAACTCAGCAAGCACACCATGTGGCTGTTGATCGGTTTCGTCACCGGCATGACCTTCGTCGGCTACTTCTCGCCGATCCGCGAACTGGTGTTCGAATTCTTCACCGGCCAGGCGGATGGCTGGTCGTACTTCTGGGTCGGGTTCTTCACTCTCGCCACTTACGGCAACGCCGGCTGGTTGCGCGAACAGGTGTGCATCTACATGTGCCCGTACGCACGCTTCCAGAGCGTGATGTTCGACAAGGACACCCTGATCGTTTCCTACGACCCGCGCCGTGGCGAAGGCCGTGGCCCGCGTAAAAAAGGCATCGACTACAAGGCCCAGGGCCTGGGTGACTGCATCGATTGCACCATGTGCGTCCAGGTCTGCCCGACGGGTATCGATATCCGCGACGGCCTGCAAATCGAATGCATCGGTTGCGCCGCCTGCATCGATGCCTGCGACGCCATCATGGACAAGATGGATTACCCGCGCGGGCTGATCAGCTACACCACCGAGCACAACCTGTCCGGGCAGAAAACCCATAAACTGCGTCCGCGCCTGATTGGCTATGCCATTGTGCTGCTGGCGATGATCAGCTTGCTGGTGACGGCATTCTTCATGCGTGCGCTGGTGGGCTTCGATGTCAGCAAGGACCGCGTGCTGTACCGCGAGAACGCCGAAGGGCGGATCGAAAACGTCTACAGCCTGAAAATCATGAACAAGGACCAGCGCGACCATACCTACCTGCTCGAAGCCTCCGGCCTGCCGGATCTCAAATTGCAGGGTCGACGCGAGATCAAGGTCGCGGCCGGCGAGATCGTCAGCCAGCCTGCCGAACTGTCCGTCGCACCGGAAAAACTGCCGTCGAGCACCAACGAGGTGAAATTCATCCTCAAGGACGCCGATGACGACAGCGTCCACATTGAAGCCAAGAGCCGGTTCATCGGCCCACAGAATCGTTGAGAGAACTGAACATGCCCGCAGCAACTGCCGCAAGCCCCTGGTACAAGCACCTCTGGCCGTGGATCATCATCGGGATCCTGGCCTGCTCGGTGACCCTGACCTTGTCCATGGTGACCATCGCGGTGAAGAACCCGGACAACCTGGTCAACGACAACTACTACGAGGCCGGCAAAGGCATCAACCGCTCCCTCGACCGCGAGCTGCTGGCCCAGACCCTGAAAATGCGCGCCAGCGTTCATCTCGACGGCATGACCGGCGAGGTTGACCTGCGCCTGAGCGGTGACAGTCAGCCCGGCACCCTGGAGCTGAACCTGATCTCGCCGACCCAGCCGGAAAAGGATCGCAAGATCACCCTGACCCGCAGCGAAACCGAACAGGGCCGCTACATCGGCCAGTTGGGCGACAAGGTCGAAGGCCGGCGTTTTGTCGAATTGCTCGGCACCCAGGACGAGCACATCTGGCGCATGTTCGAAGAAGAAATGGTCAGCCATGACAAGGACCTGCTGCTGGGTGACGAACCGCTGCAAGGTGCCGAAGACCTGAAGAAGTAAAAATGCCATCGAATGTGGCGAGGGAGCTTGCTCCCGCTGGGGTGCGAAGCACCCCTGAATCTGCAACTCAGTTCCTTCAGGTACAGCGAGTCCGCAGCACGACGACTGCTTCGCAGCCGAGCGGGACGATGCGGCGATCCGACAAGCTCCCTCGCCACAAAGGCTTTCATGGCTACAGAAATGACCACCCCAACCCCCTGCTACCACTGCGCGCTCCCCGTCCCGGCCGGCAGCCGCTTCACCGCTGCGGTCCTGGGGCAAACCCGCGAATTCTGCTGCCCGGGTTGCCAGGCCGTGGCCGAGGCCATTGTTGCCGGCGGCCTGGAAAGCTATTACCAGCACCGCAGCGAAGCTTCGGCCAACCCCGAAGCGTTGCCGGTGCAACTGGTGGACGAACTGGCGCTGTACGACCGTGCCGATGTCCAGCAACCCTTCGTTCGCCACGACGGTGAACTCGCCGAAACCACACTATTGATGGAAGGCATCAGTTGCGCGGCTTGCGGCTGGCTGATCGAAAAACACCTGCGCACCTTGCCGGCGGTGGACGAAGCGCGCCTGAACCTGTCCAACCATCGCCTGCACGTGCGCTGGGCCGACGGGCAATTGCCGCTGAGCCAGATCCTCAGCGAGCTGCGCCACATCGGTTACGCCGCACACCCGTATCAGGCCGACCAAGCCTGTGAACAACTGGCCAGCGAAAACCGCCTGGCCCTGCGCCAGCTCGGCGTGGCCGGGTTGCTGTGGTTCCAGGCGATGATGGCAACCATGGCCACCTGGCCTGAATTCAACATCGACCTCAGCCCGGAACTGCACACTATCCTGCGTTGGGTCGCGCTGTTCCTCACCACCCCGATTGTGTTCTACAGCTGCGCGCCGTTCTTCAAAGGCGCCATGCGCGATCTGCGCACCCGTCACCTGACCATGGACGTTTCGGTGTCGCTGGCCATCGGCAGCGCCTACATTGCCGGGATCTGGACCTCGATCACCGGGGTCGGCGAACTGTATTTCGATGCCGTCGGCATGTTTGCCCTGTTCCTGCTGGCCGGGCGTTATCTGGAACGCCGCGCCCGCGAACGCACCGCCGCCGCCACCGCACAGCTTGTTAATCTGTTGCCCGCCTCGTGCCTGCGATTGACAGCCGATGGCCAGAGCGAACGCATTCTGCTCAGTGAATTGCGTATTGGCGATCAGGTGCTGGTTCATCCGGGCGCCATTCTCCCGGCTGACGGCAAGATCCTCGACGGCCAGTCGAGTGTCGACGAGTCGCTGCTGACCGGCGAATACCTGCCGCAACCCCGTACCCTGGGCGACGCGGTCACCGCCGGCACCCTGAACGTCGAAGGCGCACTGACCGTCGAGGTCCAGGCCCTGGGCCAGGACACTCGCCTCTCGGCCATCGTTCGCCTGCTCGAGCGTGCCCAGGCCGAAAAGCCGCGCCTGGCGGAAATTGCCGACCGCGCCGCGCAATGGTTCCTGCTGTTGTCGCTGATCGCAGCTGCCGCGATTGGCCTGTTGTGGTGGCAACTGGACCCATCGCGGGCCTTCTGGATCGTGCTGGCGATGCTCGTGGCGACCTGCCCGTGCGCCTTGTCGCTGGCCACGCCGACCGCCCTCACCGCTGCCACCGGCACACTGCACAAACTCGGTCTGTTGCTGACCCGTGGTCATGTGCTGGAAGGCCTGAACCAGATCGACACAGTGATTTTCGACAAGACCGGCACCCTCACCGAAGGTCGCCTGGCGTTACGCTCGATCCGCCCCATCGGCGCGCTCGACAGTGATCAATGCCTGGGCCTCGCCGCCGCCCTGGAAAACCGCTCCGAGCACCCGATTGCCCGCGCTTTCGGTCGTGCGCCGATGGCTGCCGAAGAAGTCCACGGCACACCGGGCCTTGGCCTGGAGGGGCTGGTTGACGGGCGCCGCCTGCGCATCGGCCAACCGCGTTTCGTCTGCGAGCTCAGCGGCGCCGTGGTGCCGTCGATGCCCGAAGAAGCCGGCCAATGGCTGCTGCTTGGCGACAGCCAGGGACCGCTGGCCTGGCTGGTCCTCGATGATTGCTTGCGGGCCGATGCGCCCGCGCTGTTGGCCGCGTGCAAGGCGCGGGGCTGGCGCACGCTGTTGTTGTCCGGCGACAGCTCGCCGATGGTCGCCAGCGTGGCCGCGGAACTCGGTATCGATGAAGCCCGTGGCGGCTTGCGTCCGGACGATAAACTGCAGGTCCTGCAACAACTGCACAAGGAAGGTCGCAAGGTGTTGATGCTCGGGGACGGGGTCAATGACGTGCCGGTACTGGCGGCTGCGGATATCAGCGTCGCCATGGGCTCGGCCACCGACCTGGCGAAAACCAGTGCCGATGCCGTGTTGCTGTCCAACCGCCTCGACGCGCTGGTACAAGCCTTCAGCCTGGCGCGGCGCACCCGTCGGGTCATTATCGAGAACCTGTTGTGGGCCGGGCTGTACAATGGCCTCATGTTGCCCTTCGCCGCCCTCGGCTGGATCACGCCCGTGTGGGCGGCGGTGGGCATGTCGATCAGTTCGTTGACCGTGGTGTTGAACGCGCTGCGCCTGACTCGCATGCCGAGCGCGCCCGCCGCCAGCACCACGCCAGAAACCCGCCCGCTGCCGGCCTGAGCCGCGCGGGCATGGAGTCCAGATGCCTGCTCTATACGTGATGATCCCCGCTGCATTGCTGATCGTGGCCATCGCCGTCTATATCTTCTTCTGGGCGGTGGACAGCGGTCAGTACGACGACCTCGACGGCCCGGCCCACAGCATCCTGTTCGACGACCAGGACCCGAACCACACCGCCGCCGTCGATGAGGCCAGCGGCCAACCGGCCAAAACGGACGACAAGGCCCCGCCCCATGCTTGAATTGGCGCCTCTGCTGGTGTCTGCGGTGATCCTCGGCTTGCTCGGCGGCGGCCATTGCCTGGGCATGTGCGGCGGCTTGATGGGCGCGCTGACCCTGGCGATTCCCAAGGAACAACGCAGCCGGCGCTTTCGCCTGCTGCTGGCCTACAACCTGGGACGGATCCTGAGCTATGCCTGCGCCGGACTGTTGATCGGTCTGGCCGGGTGGGCCATGGCCAGCAGCCCGGCGGCGATGTTCCTGCGTATTCTCGCCGGGTTGCTGCTGATTGCCATGGGCCTGTACCTGGCCGGCTGGTGGAGCGGCCTGACCCGTATCGAAAGCCTCGGTCGCGGCCTGTGGCGGCATATCCAGCCAGTCGCCAACCGCTTGCTTCCGGTGTCGAACGTTCCCCGTGCGTTGTTGTTGGGCGCGCTCTGGGGCTGGCTGCCGTGCGGTCTGGTCTACAGCACTTTGCTATGGTCGGCCAGCCAGGGCAACGCACTGGACAGTGCCTTGTTGATGCTCGCGTTCGGGCTCGGCACCTGGCCGGTTTTGCTGGCGACCGGCCTGGCTGCAGAGCGCGTCACCGCAGTGTTGCGCAAGCGCAGTGTGCGGATGGCGGGCGGATTGCTGGTGATGCTGTTCGGCATCTGGACCTTGCCGGGGCCGCATCAGCATTGGTTGATGGGGCACTAGAAGCAAAAGATCGCAGCCTTCGGCAGCTCTACAGGTGTACGCGATCCATGTAGGAGCTGCCGCAGGCTGCGATCTTTTGATCTTGATGTAAATCAAGATGCCCCACCCCGCCTTCGCATAAAGTGGCTGACACTGCCAGCCTATCCGGGGGGAATGCCCGCATGATGCTCGACGCCATTCGTTGGGACACCGATCTGATCCGCCGTTATGACCTGGCGGGACCACGCTACACCTCGTATCCGACCGCCGTGCAATTCAGCAGCCAGATCGGCACCTTCGACCTGTTCCATGCCCTGCGCGACAGCCGCAAGGCCCAACGCCCGTTGTCGCTGTACGTGCACGTGCCGTTCTGCGCGAACATTTGCTATTACTGCGCCTGCAACAAGGTCATCACCAAGGATCGCGGGCGGGCTCAGCCATATTTGCAGCGCCTGGAACAGGAAATCCAGTTGATCGCCTGCCACCTCGACCCTACGCAGAAAGTCGAGCAACTGCACTTCGGTGGCGGCACGCCGACCTTTCTCAGCCACGACGAACTGCGGCAGTTGATGGCGCATTTGCGCAAACACTTCAATTTGCTGGACGACGACTCCGGCGACTACGGCATCGAGATCGACCCGCGCGAGGCCGACTGGTCGACCATGGGCCTGCTGCGCGAACTGGGTTTCAACCGGGTCAGCATCGGCCTGCAAGACCTCGACCCGGCGGTGCAACGCGCAGTCAATCGCCTGCAAAGCCTGGAAGAAACCCGCGCGGTGATCGATGCCGCCCGTACCTTGCAGTTTCGTTCGATCAATATCGACCTGATCTACGGCCTGCCGAGACAGACACCGGAGAATTTCGCCCGCACCGTCGAAGAGGTCATCAACCTGCAACCGGACCGGTTATCGGTGTTCAACTACGCCCACTTGCCGGAACGCTTCATGCCCCAACGGCGCATCAACAGCAATGAACTGCCGACACCCGCGCAGAAACTGGAAATGCTGCAGCGCACCATCGAGCAACTGACCGGCGCCGGCTATCGCTACATCGGCATGGACCACTTCGCCCTGCCCGACGATGAACTGGCGATTGCCCAGGAAGAATCGACCCTGCAACGCAATTTCCAGGGGTACACCACCCACGGTCATTGCGATCTGATCGGCCTCGGCGTGTCGGCGATCAGCCAGATTGGTGACCTGTACTGCCAGAACAGCAGCGACCTGACCGAGTATCAGAACGTCCTTGCCACGTCACAACTGGCCACCAGCCGCGGCCTGCTGTGCAATGCCGATGACCGGCTGCGGCGTGCGGTCATCCAGCAACTGATCTGCAATTTCAGCCTGGAATTTTCCGCGATCGAACAGGCCTTCAACATCGATTTCCAAGGTTACTTCGGCGATCTTTGGCCGCAATTGCAAGACATGGCCAAAGACGGACTGATCGAACTCGATCGCGACCGGATCACCATCCTGCCCGCCGGGCGACTGTTGGTGCGCTCGGTGTGCATGGTGTTCGACGCGTATCTGGAACAACACAGCCGCCAACGCTTTTCGCGGGTAATCTAATTCTGCAAGCAAGCGCCTCAGACTGGCCTCGATATCCTATGGTGAGTTACCCTTACGTCTTATGTGTGATTTCCCACAAGGATTGAAGAAATGTCCGAGCCAGTAAAACTGCGCGCTCATAATCAAGCCCATTGCAAGGATTGCAGCCTGGCCCCTCTTTGCCTGCCACTTTCGCTGAATCTGGAAGACATGGATGCGCTGGACGAAATCGTCAAACGCGGCCGGCCGCTGAAAAAAGGCGAGTTTCTCTTTCGCCAGGGCGATACCTTCGATTCTGTCTACGCAGTCCGTTCTGGCGCCCTCAAGACCTTCAGCCTGAGCGACAGTGGTGAAGAACAGCTCACCGGCTTCCACCTGCCCAGCGAACTGGTCGGCCTGTCGGGCATGGACACCGAAAAGCACCCGGTATCGGCACAAGCCCTGGAAACCACCTCGGTGTGTGAAATCCCTTTCGAACGCCTCGACGAACTGGCCCTGCAATTGCCGCAGTTGCGCCGTCAGCTGATGCGGGTGATGAGTCGCGAGATCCGTGACGACCAGCAGATGATGCTGCTGTTGTCGAAAAAGACCGCCGACGAACGCATCGCCACCTTCCTGGTCAACCTCTCGGCACGTTTCCGCGCCCGGGGTTTTTCCGCCAATCAGTTCCGCCTGAGCATGTCGCGCAACGAAATCGGCAACTACCTGGGCCTGGCAGTGGAAACCGTGTCCCGGGTCTTTACCCGTTTCCAGCAAAACGAACTGATTGCGGCAGAAGGCAAGGAAATCCGGATTATCGACCCGATCCAGCTGTGCGCCCTGGCCGGTGGCTCACTGGAAGGCTGAAACAAAACGTTGCGGCTGAGCGAAAGGGTTCAGCCGCCGTTATACTTCGCCGTTTGCAGCCCTGCCAGGACACCACGATGGTCTTCGACTCCTTCGACATCAAATCCCTCATCCGCCCTGTCATCGACTTCCCGAAACCGGGTGTGATCTTTCGCGACATCACCCCGCTGTTCCAGTCGCCCACGGCCCTGCGCCTGGTGATGGACAGCTTCGCCCACCGTTACGTCGAGGCTGACTTCACCCACATCGGCGCGATGGACGCCCGTGGCTTCCTGATCGGTTCGGTACTGGCGTATCAGTTGAACAAGCCGTTGGTGCTGTTCCGCAAGCAAGGCAAGTTGCCAGCTGACGTACTGGCCGAGGGCTATGCGACCGAATACGGCGAAGCCTTCCTGGAAGTGCATGCCGACAGCCTGTGCGAAGGGGATTCGGTGGTGATGTTCGATGACCTGATCGCCACCGGCGGCACGCTGATCGCCGCCGCCAACCTGATCCGCCGCATGGGCGCCCGGGTGCATGAAGCGGCGGCGATTATCGATCTGCCGGAGCTGGGTGGCTCGCAGCGCCTGGAAGACATGGGCATTCCTACGTTCTGCCTGACGCAGTTTGCGTTGACTGATAAGTAACAAAGATCAAAAGATCGCAGCCTTCGGCAGCTCCTACATTGGGATGGCTTTGATCCTGTAGGAGCTGCCGAAGGCTGCGATTTTTTGCATTACAGCCCCATCTGCTTGCTGATGATTTCGTTCATCACTTCCCGCGTCCCGCCGCCAATCGACAGGATCCGGTTGTCGCGGTACAGCCGCTCCACCAGACTCTCGCGCATATAACCCAGCCCACCGAGTATCTGCACCGCATCGTTGACGATTCGGTCTGCGGTATCCGTCGCAAAATTCTTGGCCATGGAAATCTCCTTGATCACGCCCTGCCCCGCCGCCATCTTCGCCGCCTGGCGGTAGGTGAATTCCCGGGACACTTCCAGCGCGGTCGCCATCTCGGCGAGGCGATGCTTGATCACCTGAAACTTGCCGATCGGTTTGCCAAAGGCTTCGCGCTGGCGCGCCCACTTCAGGCTCTCTTCCAGCGCCAGTTGTGCGGTCATGTTGGCCATCAACGCCAGGGCCAGGCGCTCGCTCTGGAAATTGCCCATGATGCAGGCAAAGCCCATGTTCTCGGCGCCGATCAGGTTTCCTACAGGCACTCGGCAATCATCGAAGAACAACTCAGCGGTGTCTGACGCCCACCAGCCCATTTTCTTCAGCTGCCGTCCTACGGTGAAACCTGGCGTGCCCTTCTCGATCAGCAACAGGCTGATGCCACCGAAACCTGGCTCGCCCGTTCGCACCGCAACCGTATAGAAATCCGCACGCACACCGCTGGTGATAAAAGTCTTGCTGCCACTGACCCGGTAGAAATCGCCATCGCGCACGGCGCGGGTTTGCAGGTTGGCGACGTCGGAACCGCCCCCGGGCTCGGTGATTGCCAGGGCGCTGATCTTCTCTCCCGACAGCACCTGGGGCAGCACACGATCCCGTACATCGGGCCGGGCCCACTTGAGAATGGGCGGCAAGCCGATATCCAGCGACCCCAGGCCGGCAACCAACCCGCCAGAGCCACAGCGCATCAACTCTTCACTGGCGGCAACCTTGGCGAACAGATCTCCTTCGTGGCTGCCTCCGTAAGCCTCCGGGTAGCCAATGCCGAGAATCCCCGCGGCGCCGGCCTTGAGGTAGAGCTCGCGAGGAAAGCTTTCGGCTTCTTCCCACTGTTCGATATCAGGAAGGATCTCGCGTTCGACGAAACGTCTGACGCTGTCGCGGACCAATTGGTGGCTGGGGTCGAAGTATTCCTGAAAGGCAGGCATCGGCGAGCTCCACTGAAGGGGTCAGTGAAGTTAACCGAGCGCTTGCTTGGTTTACAAGAGACAGATAGAAGATCAAAAGATCGCAGCCTGCGGCAGCTCCTACAGGGGATCGGTGTCTTTCTGTAGGAGCTGCCGCAGGCTGCGATCTTTTCGGCTTGATGCGATTACAACGAAATCGGCTTACGCCCCGCAAACGAATGCGCCAGCGTCCCGCCATCCACCAGTTCCAGCTCGCCACCCAGCGGAACGCCATGGGCGATGCGCGAGGCGATCAGGCCTTTGCTGCTGAGCAATTGGGCGATGTAGTGCGCCGTGGCTTCACCTTCCACGGTCGGGTTGGTGGCCAGGATGACTTCGGCGAACGTGCCGGCCTCTTCGATCCGCGCCATCAACTGGGGAATGCCGATGGCTTCCGGCCCCAAGCCGTCGAGCGGCGACAGATGGCCCTTGAGCACGAAATAGCGCCCGCGAAAACCGGTCTGCTCCACGGCATAGACGTCCATCGGCCCTTCCACCACGCAGAGCAAGGTGTCGTCGCGACGGGTATCGGCGCATTGCGGGCACAGGTCATCTTCCGTCAGCGTACGGCACAAGCGGCAGTGACCGACCCCTTCCATGGCCTGGCTCAGGGCCAGCGCCAGGCGCGAGCCGCCGCTGCGATCACGCTCGAGCAACTGCAACGCCATGCGCTGGGCGGTTTTCTGACCCACGCCTGGCAAAATTCGCAGGGCGTCGATCAGTTGGCGAATCAAAGGGCTGAAGCTCATGGTGGAAAAGTCCGACAAAACAACGAGACGCGGTTTATACCCGCGCCTCGGTTGAGCGTCAAATTGCAGCGTGAATTACTCAGTCCCGGGAAACCCGGACCACCAGTTTGCCGAAGTTGCGCCCTTCCAGCAGGCCGATGAACGCATCGGGCGCCTGTTCCAGGCCATCGACCACATCTTCGCGGAACTTCACCTTGCCATCGCGTACCCAGGGCGCCATGGCACTGAGGAATTCCGGCTGGCGATCACCATAGTCATCGAACACGATGAAGCCCTGGATGCGTACCCGCTTGGTCAATAGTGTGCGCTGCAACAGTGGCAGGCGATCCGGGCCGCTCGGCGCCTCATGGGCGTTATAGGAAGCGATCAAGCCACACAGCGGAATCCGTGCCTTGGGATTGAGCAACGGCACCACGGCGTCGAATACCTTGCCGCCGACGTTTTCATAATAAATGTCGATGCCCTTGGGACAGGCTTGCGCCAGTTCGTCGGCAAAGTCCGCGCTCTTGTGGTCGATGCAGGCGTCGAAGCCCAGCTCGTCGACCACATAACGGCACTTGTCCGCCCCACCCGCCACACCCACCACGCGCAGCCCCTTGATCTTCGCCACTTGGCCGACCACCGAGCCCACCGCGCCGGACGCCGCTGCAACCACCAGGGTTTCGCCGGCCTTCGGCTGGCCGATGTCCATCAGGCCCATGTACGCGGTCATGCCCGGCATACCCAGTACCCCAAGGGCCATCGAAGGGCTTGGCAGCGCGGGAATAGGAATGATGCTGCGACCGTCATTGATGCTGTGGCTTTGCCAGCCGGTGGCACCGACCACCAGATCACCTTCCTGAAACTTCGGATTGAGCGAGCGCTCGACCCGGCTGACAGCGCCCCCGGTCATGACTTCGCCGATTTCCACCGGCGCGGCGTAGGAAGGCGCGTCACTCATACGTCCGCGCATATACGGGTCCAGCGACAGGAAAATGGTCTTGAGCAGCACCTGACCATCGGCCAGGTCCGGCAGTGCCACCCGTTCCATGCGGAAGTTTTCCGGCGTTGGCGCGCCCACCGGGCGAGAGGCCAGGACAATACGTTGATTGAGGGTCATGGGGTCGGACATGGCAGCGTCTCCTGTGATCGATGAGGTTCAGTGATATAGGGAGCAGACCTTTGTGGCGGTATGGCGTTCGATGTTTATTCAGGTGAACCGAGGCGACTTCTTCGCGGGCAAGCCCGCTCCCACAAGATTTGCGGCGTTCACAAAACCTGTGGGAGCGGGCTTGCCCGCGATGGCGGAATGTCAGCCACACATATCTGTCAGCCAAAAACAAAAATGCCAGGCGCTATGCCTGGCATTTTTGTAACTCATCTGCCGCCTGAAGGCGAATCAGAATGGCAGCTTCATGCCCGGCGGCAGTTGCATGCCGGCAGTCATGCTGCCCATCTTGTCCTGGCTGTTGGCTTCGATCTTGCGCACGGCATCGTTGACCGCGGAGGCGATGACCGCTTCGAGCATTTCCTTGTCGTCTTCGCTCATGCCTTCGACCAGGCTCGGGTCGATGGTCACGCTCTTGACGTCATGACGACCGGTCATCACCACGGTGACCATATCGCCACCGGCCTTACCGGTGACTTCGGCGTTGGCCAGTTCTTCCTGCATCTTGGCCATTTTTTCCTGCATCTGCTGCGCCTGCTTCATCAGGCCGGCCATGCCACCTTTCATCATGGTAATCACCTCAAAAGTACTTGGATTAAAACAGCGCCCGGCCCATGCGGCCGGGCGCCTTCAGTTATTAGCCCTGAGTGACCAGGGCGTCGACAGGTTCAATAGTATCGTTACGGACCACCGCACCGAACTGCTGCATCATTTGCTGGATGAACGGATCACCGTGGATCGATTCCTCCGCCTCGCGCTGACGGTTGGCGCGGCGGCGCGAAGCCGCTTGTGCCGGGGTTTCCTGCTCGGGCTTGATCAGCTCGATGCTCAGGGTCAGGGTGCGCTGGTGATACTGGTTCAGCGCATCGTTGAGGCGACGCTGTTGCGTGGCGTTGAACAAGGCACTGTGGGCCGGGTCCAGGTGCATCAGCCAATTGTCGCCATCGACCGCGATCAGCGTGCAGTTGGCGGCGATGCTGCCGGTCATGCCGGAAATCGGCAATTTCGGGAACAGCTCCAGCCATTGCAGGGCCAGGCCGGTGGCCGGCATTGCCGCGGGCTCGGGTTCGGGCTCCGGAGCCGGGTCGGCGGCGTGCTCGCTGGCCAGTTCGTCGAGGTAGCTGTAGGCCGAATCCATGTCCGGCTCGATGTAATCCTCGTCCAGCGGCGGTTCGTCATCCAGGTCCATGCCGGGCGTCGCGGCATCGACGGCGGCCAGCGAGGGTTCCGGGATCGGCGCGGCGGCCCATTCCGGGGCGTCCGGCACCACACTGTCCGGCGTCGGCAACGGCATCGGCGGCAATTCGGGTTGTTCGCTGGCGGTTTCCAGCACCGGCTCCACCGCCGGTTGCTGAATGGGCGCCGGCTCGACCGGGTCATTCCACGGCAGATCGACCACCTCTTCGACCACGGCCGCTTCAACCACAGGCGCTGGTTCCGGCGCAGGTTCTGGCACAACGACCGGCACAACCGGTTCCGGTTCCGGTGCAGGCGCTGGGGCTGCCACTGGCGCAGCCGCTACAGGCGCAACGGCCGCAGCGACTACCGGCGCAACAACCGGCGCGGCAGCCACTGAGTTTGCGGAATCAACTGTGGCCTGGCTGATCCCCACTGGCTTTAGCGGTTGCCTCGGGGCATCCGCGGTGTCTGCGGGCCGGAACGCCAGCATCCGCAGCAACACCATTTCAAAACCACCCCGGGGATCCGGCGCCAGCGGCAGGTCGCGGCGACCGATCAGGCCCATCTGGTAGTAGAACTGCACGTCTTCGGCCGGCAACGCCTGGGCCAGTGCCAACACCCGGTCACGGTCGCCATGACCGTTGTCGACACCTTCCGGCAGGGCCTGGGCGATGGCAACGCGGTGCAGCACATTGAGAATTTCCGAAAGCACGCCGTTCCAGTCCGGACCTTGCTCGGCCAGGTGGCGGACGGCTTCGAGCAACGCCTTGGCATCGCCTTCGATCAACGCATGCAGCACGTCGTAGACCTGCCCGTGATCGAGGGTCCCGAGCATCGCACGCACGTCGGCGGCCATGACCTTGCCTTCACCGAAGGCAATCGCCTGGTCGGTCAGGCTCATGGCATCACGCATCGACCCGTCGGCGGCACGGCCCAGCAACCACAGCGCATCGTCTTCGAACGGCACGTTCTCGACGCCCAGTACGTGGGTCAAATGCTCGACCACGCGTTCCGGCGTCATGTTCTTCAGGGAGAACTGCAGGCACCGCGACAGAATCGTTGCAGGAAGTTTCTGCGGGTCAGTGGTCGCCAGGATGAACTTGACGTAGGGGGGCGGCTCTTCAAGGGTTTTGAGCAGGGCGTTGAAGGAATGGCTCGAGAGCATATGCACTTCGTCGATCAGGTAGACCTTGAAGCGCCCACGGCTCGGGGCGTACTGCACGTTGTCGAGCAATTCGCGGGTATCTTCGACCTTGGTGCGGCTCGCGGCGTCGATCTCGATCAGGTCGACAAAGCGGCCTTCGTCGATTTCGCGACACACCGAACACTCGCCACAGGGGGTTGAAGTGATACCTGTCTCGCAGTTAAGGCATTTGGCAATGATCCGCGCGATGGTGGTCTTGCCGACCCCACGGGTACCGGTGAAGAGGTAGGCGTGGTGCAGCCGCTGGCTGTCCAAGGCATTGATCAGAGCCTTGAGCACATGGGTCTGGCCGACCATTTCGCGGAACGAGCGCGGGCGCCATTTACGTGCAAGAACCTGATAACTCATCGAAAACCGTCGCAGCGAAGGAAGCAGAAGCGGCTAATGCTAGCGGAGCAAGGGACAAATTGCATCCGGTGCGCTCGTGTATTGTGGCTAAGCTGCACATCGGGGGCTATTAACGGAGTGTTTATGCGGCTGGCCTTGGGGGCATTGCTGTTGATCAGCCTGGACGGCGTGGCTGCGCAAGCACCGCTGCGCTTCGTGATACCCGACAGCTGGAGCATGCCCATGGTGCAGCTTGAACGGGGTAAACCGACCCAGGGCATCCTGTATGACATGATGCTCAGCCTCGCGACCCAGGTCGGCGTACCGGCCGAATTCCATGTATTGCCGCGCCGGCGCATACAAAGTGCCATGGAGCAAGGCGAGGTCGATGTCCGCTGTTATGTCACGCAATCGTGGCTGCCCGATCAGCCTGATGATTATCTCTGGAGCATCCCGCTCTTCACTCAACCGGACGTGTTGATCACCCTGCATGCGCCGCCCGGCGCGGTCAAACCCGCCGACTTGCCGCAACAGTCCGTTGGCACCGTGCTGGGCTACAACTACCCGACCCTGCAGCCGCTGTTCGACACCGGCCAACTGCAGCGCGACGACGCACGCAATCAGGAACAAGTGCTGGAAAAGCTCCTGGCCGGCCGCAATCACTATGCCGTCAGCAATCAATGGAGCCTGGACTGGTTCAATCACCGCCTGTTGCCGGAGCAGCAACTGCAGGGCGTGGCAGTGCTGCAGGAAAACCAGATCGGTTGCTACGTTCGCAATGACCCGAAGATCCCGGTGCAGAGCATCCTGCGCACCCTGGGGCGGATGAAGATGTCCGGGGAGATCGATGCGATTGTTCGGCTGTATATCGGTGGCGAGCCTGCGGCTGTGGATAAACCGCAAACGACAAAAAACCGCCCCGGAGAAGATCCTGGCAGCTAGCGAAAGTCTGATATCAGAAAGATAACGCGAGAGAACACTCGCGTGGCGTTAAGGTGGTAACCCCACCAGCCACACCCCGGCACACAATGTTCCCGCTGTGGCTGCTTCCTTCCGGATCTGACCAGGTTCACGGGTAATCGTTGCGGGGGGACCGATGGGGTCACCATAACGACGCTCACCTGTCGGCGAGCCGCGCCATTGTACCTATCTGAGACGAAGTTACAACCGTTCGGGGATATTAAAAAATATGAGCTGCTTCAAGGACATGCGCTGGCCTTAAAAGATCGCAGCCTGCGGCAGCTCCTACATGGATCGGCGTACACCTGTAGGAGCTGCCGCAGGCTGCGATCTTTTGATCCTATTGCGCCAACACCTCATCCGCCCGGCCGCCCTCCTGCTGAATCACCAGGTGAATAAAGTGCAGCTTGGCAATGACCGCTGGCGGCAGGACGAACGGATAGAAATCCGGCTGCCCCATGCTGCGTGACAATTCGTTGAGCATGCCCGCCAGTTCTATCCAGGCATTGACGAACGACAGGAACGCCGCGCCGTCGGGATGCCGCGGATCGTAGAGGGTATCCAGCGGAAACGGCTGATAGTCGAAGTCCATTTCCCGGGCGCTCATGCCAAACCCCAGCGCGGTATCCACTGCGTCCATCATGTGCAGGTAATGCGCCCAGGTTTCGGCCCAGTCTTCCCACGGGTGCATGGTGGCGTAGGCGCTGACGTAGTGCTGCTGCCAGTCGAGCGGTGCGCCCTGCCGATAATGGCGCTCGAGGGCTTCGGCATAGCTGGCGCGCTCATCGCCGAACACTCCGCGAAAAGGCTCAAGCCATTGGCCATTGGCGATCAATCGATCCCAGTAGTAGTGCCCGACTTCGTGACGAAAATGCCCGAGCAGCGTGCGATAGGGTTCGTGCATTTGCACTCGCACCTGTTCGCGGTGGGCATCGTCGGCTTCCTTGATATCCAGGGTGACCAGGCCATTGGCGTGTCCGGTGGTAGGCGGTTTGCCTTCGAGGTCCACGCCGATGAAGTCGAAGGCAAGGCCCGTGTCTTCATCGACGGTTTTGGGAGTCACCTGCAACCCCAGGCTGAGCAGTTGCGCGACCAGACGTCGCTTGGCGGTTTCCACCTTGCGCCAGCGCTCGTGGTTGTCGGTTATCGACAGATCAGGAATGGTGCGATTGAGGCAGCAGGCAATGCACAAGACGTCATGGTCATTGGCCGGCAGCAACCAATTACAGGCCGCCGGGGAGTCGAGGTTGGCACAGCGGCGAAACAGGCCAGCCCCGGGATCGGCATCCAGCAGCCAGGTGTCCGCCTGCACACCCGGTTGCAGCGCAGACAGGCGACTGCGCTCCGGCTGATAACCCAATGCCGCCGAACAGGCCAGGCACTGGCTGTTGCGAAAGAACAGCGACTGCCCGCAACGACAGGACCAGACCTTGCTGTTGCGCAAATTTTCGGCCTTGAACGGCGCGGCGATGCGCGAACTGAGCTGCTCGAAGAACGGGTACATGGCGATCTCTCCCTGAGGCTTGCAGAGACTAGATCATTCCCGAGAGATGATCGTTCCCATGCTTTTTGTGGGAAAAATCAATAGATCGCAGCCTGCGGCAGCTCCTACAGAGAAATGCGTTCTCCTGTAGGAGCTGCCGCAGGCTGCGATCTTGGGTGTCAAACCTGAATACCGTGACCTTTCAAGAACACCACAAACGCCTCTTCATCCAGCACCTTCAACCCCAGCTCATTGGCCTTGGTCAACTTCGAACCGGCACCCGGCCCTGCCACCACGCAATGGGTCTTGGCCGACACCGAGCCGGCTACCTTGGCGCCGAGGCTTTCGAGTTTGTCCTTGGCGATATCGCGGCTCATCAGCTCCAGCGAGCCGGTCAGCACCCAGGTCTGCCCGGCCAGCGGCAAGCCTTCGACGACTTTCTTCTCGCTCTGCCAATGCATGCCGAAATCGGCAAGTTGCTTCTCCGCCGCTTCGGCCAGCTGGCGATTGTCCTCGACCGCAAAAAACTCGCGCACCGAATTGGCCTGTTTCTCCGGCAGCGCCTGGCGCATATCCAGCCAATCCGCGCCAATCACCGCCTGCAACGAACCGAACTTGTCCGCCAGTTTCTGCGCCCCGCCCGGCCCGACCAGGGGGATATGCAGCTTGTCGAGGAAACCACCCAGGGTGGTGCTCGCCGAAAACTCGGCACCCAACTCGCCCTGATCCTGAATCTGCAGGCCATGCTTGAGCAAATCAGCGATCACCTGCCGGTTATGCGCGTCCTCGAAGAAGCTGTGGATCTCGTGCGCGACTTCCAGGCCAACATCCGGCAAGTACGTCAGTACCTGCGGCAAGGCCTGCTGCACCCGCTCCAGCGAACCCAGGGAGCGCGCCAGGACCTTGGCCGTCTCTTCGCCGACATCGGGAATCCCGAGGGCGTAAATGAACCGCGCCAGGCCCGGCTTCTTGCTGTCTTCGATGGCGCCGAGCAGGTTCTTGCTCGACAGTTCGGCAAAGCCTTCCAGATCGACGATCTGCTCAAAGGTCAGGGCGTACAGATCGGCCGGCGAGCTGACCAGGCCTTCGTCGACCAGTTGCTCGACGCTCTTCTCACCCAGGCCTTCGATGTCCATGGCGCGACGGGAAACGAAGTGAATGATCGCCTGCTTGAGTTGCGCGCCGCAGGCCAGTCGACCGACGCAGCGATACACCGCGCCTTCGCTGACCGTCTCGCGACCCTTGCTGCGCTTGATCAGTTGCGTGCGCTCGACATGGGAGCCGCACACCGGGCACTGCTCGGGAATCTGCACCGGCCGGGCATTTTCCGGACGGCGCTCCACGACCACTTGCACCACTTGCGGAATCACGTCACCGGCGCGGCGGATGATCACCGTGTCGCCGATCATCAGGCCCAGGCGCGCGACTTCGTCCATGTTGTGCAACGTGGCGTTGGCCACCGTGACGCCCGCGACCTTGACCGGTTTCAGACGCGCCACCGGCGTCACCGCCCCGGTTCGGCCGACCTGGAATTCCACATCGAGCAACTCGGTGAGCTCTTCCATCGCCGGGAATTTATGGGCGATGGCCCAGCGCGGCTCACGGGCGCGAAAGCCCAGTTCGCGCTGGGAGGCAATGCTGTTGACCTTGAACACCACGCCGTCGATTTCATACGGCAGCGCGCTGCGACGCTCACCGATGTCGCGGTAGTAATCCAGGCACTCGGCGATACCGTGCGCCAGCTTCAGCTCATGACTGATCGGCAAACCCCAGGCCTGGAGCTGCTGCAAATTGCCGATGTGCGTATCGGCAATGTCCGCCGACACCTGGCCGATGCCGTAGCAGCAGAACTCCAGCGGGCGATTGGCGGTGATCTTCGAATCCAGCTGGCGCAAACTGCCTGCCGCCGCGTTACGCGGGTTGGCGAAGGTCTTGCCGCCGACTTCCAGTTGCGTGGCGTTGAGCCGCTCGAAACCGGCCTTGGACATGAACACTTCGCCGCGCACTTCCAGGGTCGCCGGCCAGCCAGTACCGTGCAGCTTGAGCGGGATGTTGCGTACGGTGCGCACGTTAACGCTGATGTCTTCGCCGGTGGTGCCGTCGCCACGGGTGGCGCCGCGCACCAGGATGCCATCCTGATACAGCAGGCTGACGGCCAGGCCATCGAGCTTGGGCTCACAACTGTACTCGACGGTTGCGCCGCCACCGAACAGATCGCCGGCCGGCAGGTCCAGGCCTTCGCTCACCCGGCGGTCGAACTCACGCATGTCGGTTTCTTCGAAGGCGTTGCCGAGGCTGAGCATCGGCACTTCGTGACGCACCTGGGTAAACGCCGACAGCGCCTCGCTGCCCACTCGCTGGGTTGGCGAGTCGCTGGTGATCAGTTCGGGATTGGCCGCTTCCAGAGCCTTGAGCTCGTTGAACAAGCGGTCGTATTCGGCGTCCGGAATGCTCGGCTCGTCGAGCACGTGGTAACGATAGTTGTGCTGATCCAGCTCAGCGCGCAGCTCTAAAATACGGTTCTTGGCGGCGGTCATCGGTGTTCTCTCATAAAGCAAAAGAGCAGCCGAGGCTGCTCAATCTGTTTTGCCGATTATCCCGCGCACCGCGCGGGAATAACCATTTCAGTCAACGTTTCTGGGTCAGGGCGCGGCGTTCGAATTCCACGATGCGTTGACGATAGTGCTCGATCGTCTGGGCGGTCAGTACGCTGCGCTGGTCGTCCTTCAGTTCGCCGTTGAGCTCCTGGGACAATTTACGTGCCGCAGCCACCATCACGTCGAAGGCTTGCTTCGGATGGCGAGGACCTGGCAGACCCAGGAAGAAGCTCACCGCCGGGGTGCTGAAGTGGTCGATGTCGTCCAGGTCGAATACGCCAGGCTTGACGGCGTTGGCCATGGAGAACAGCACTTCGCCGTTGCCGGCCATGCTTTCGTGACGATGGAAAATGTCCATCTCGCCGAAACGCAACCCGCTCTCCAGAATGTTCTGCAACAGCGCCGGGCCCTTGAAGCCGGCAGCGTCGCGGCAGATCACGCTGATCACCAGCACTTCTTCGGCTTGCGGCTGATCCTTGTCGTTGACCGCTGGCGCGGACTTGGTGTCGTCCGGGAAATCGTCGTCGCGGCTGCTGAAGCTCGGGCCACCGTCCAGATCCAGGCTGAGGTTCATGTCGCCCTGGGAAGGCTCGCTGTGGCCACGCTTGCCGCGCTTGGAGCCCGACTCGCGAGGCTCGCGGGCCGGCATGCTCACCGAAGGCAGATCCTGCTCATCCAGTTGCGGCTCTTTATGTGCATCCAGCACGCGCGGCGGGCCCAGCAACTCGGCGCTGCTGTCCTCGTCCGGCAGATTGGACAGATTTCGATCAAGACGGAACTTCAGTTTTCCCTTGCCGCCGCGCATACGGCGCCAGCCATCGAAAAGAATACCGGCAATGACAATAATGCCGATGACGATCAGCCACTCGCGCAGACCGATTTCCATGTAATCCCGTGCCTCTATAAAAAATGCTGAAAAATAAGGGGTTTACAACCTGCAAACCGCTTTAAAACGTGGCGCCAACTCTATGTTCTGACAGGCGTTTTGCCCACGTATACGAAAAATTGACATTAAACTAGCACGACCAAAGGCAACTTTACACCGTCTACCGCCTTGGCTGACGCGAATATGTCGATTGGCCAGCAAGTCGAAGCCAGGAAAAGAGCCCTACACACCGTAAAGCCTCTTTCCTACAACTACGACTCAGGCGTCCACCATCGCCATCGCCTCCTCGACATCCACCGCCACCAGGCGTGAACAACCGGGTTCGTGCATCGTCACCCCCATCAGTTGCTCGGCCATTTCCATGGCGATCTTGTTGTGGGTGATATAGATGAACTGCACTGTCTGTGACATCTCTTTTACCAATCGCGCGTAGCGTCCAACGTTAGCGTCATCCAGTGGCGCGTCAACCTCATCGAGCATGCAGAACGGCGCCGGGTTCAATTTGAAGATCGCAAAAACCAGGGCCAATGCGGTCAGGGCTTTTTCGCCGCCGGAGAGCAAATGGATGGTGCTGTTCTTCTTTCCGGGCGGCTGCGCCATGATTGTTACCCCTGTATCGAGTAAATCTTCGCCCGTCAGTTCCAAATATGCGCGGCCGCCACCGAAAACTTTTGGAAAAAGCGCCTGTAAACCGCCATTGATCTGATCAAAGGTATCCTTGAAACGGTTGCGGGTTTCCTTGTCGATCTTGCGAATCACGTTCTCAAGGGTTTCAAGGGCTTCCACCAGATCGTCGTTCTGGGCATCCAGATAACGTTTACGCTCCGACTGTTGCTGGTACTCATCGATGGCCGCCAGGTTGATCGCGCCCAGACGCTGGATCCTGGCGGCGATGCGCTCGAGCTCTTCCTCGGCATCCTTCTCGCTGGCCTCGGCCGTCAAGGTCGCGAGTACGCCGTGGAGATCGTAGCCGTCTTCCAGCAATTGGTCCTGCAAGGTCTTGCGGCGCACGGTCAGGGCTTGCCATTCCATGCGCTGGGTTTCGAGCTGGCTGCGAATCAACTGCGATTGCTGTTCAGCCTGGCTGCGGCGCTTCTCGGCGTCGCGCAATTCGCGGTCGGCGTCTTCAAGGGCGATCTGCGCGGTCTTGAGTTCTTCGTCGACGGTCATGCGCTTGTCGAGCAACTCCTCGAGCTTCAGGCGCAGCTCTTCCAGCGGTGCTTCGCCCTCCTCCAGATTGAGGCTCAGTTGCTCGCGCTTTTCAGTCAGGCGTTCGGACTGCATCTCCAGACGTTCCAGCGCCTGGCGTGTCGAATCATGCTGCGCCTTGAGCGAACCCAGGCGCACCGCCAGCTGGTGGGCGTGATCCTTGTGCTGCCGCGCTTCCTGACGCACACGATCCAGGCGCTCGCGCAGGCTGTCGCGCTGGGCCAGCAGCAACTCACGCTGCTCGGTGTCCTGCGCCATGCTGTCGAGGGCTTCCTGCAATTGCAGGCGCGCCTCACCGATGTTTTCGTGTTCCAGCGCGCGCTGCTCATCGAGTTCGACAAGCTCTTCGTCGAGACGGGTACGGCGCAGGGTCAATTGTTCGGCCTTGGCTTTGCCGGCGGACAATTGCGCCTTCAATTCACCTTGCTGACGCGCTTCGTCCTGCAGCAAGCGGCGCAAATGTTCGCGACCGTTTTCCTGCTGACGCTGCTGCGCCCTGAGATTCTGCAGTCGGGTTTCCAGGGTTTCGACAGCGGCTTCGCGCTCTTCACGCTCAAGGCCCAGTTGCTGGATTTCCTGCCCCCGGGCGAGCACGCCGCTTTCCGCCTCACTGGCCCGACGCACCCGCAGAAAATGCCGTCCGACCCAGTAACCGTCACGACTGATCAGGCTCTGCCCGGCAGCCAATTGCCCCCGCAAGGCCAAGGCCTGTTCCAGACTGTCGACCGGCTTGACCTGCCCCAGCCATGGCGACAGATCGAGTTGCGCCTCGACTTTGTCCAGCAAGCTGCCCGGCATCCGGACGCCATCGCTGGCCGGGCTGAGCAAACGCAGATCGCCCTGGGCAAAGCCCGACAGATCGAAATCGTTGAAGTCGTCCACCAGCACCGCTTGCAGGTCGGCGCCGAGCACGGTTTCCACCGCCAGCTCCCAACCGGCCTCAACCTTCAGGCCTTCGGCCAGGCGCGGGCGATTCGCAAGATTCTGTTCGCGCAGCCATTCGGCGGTGCCGGTGCCCGGATCGAGCGCGGCTTGCTGCAAGGCTTCGAGGGAGGCCAGCCGACCGTTGAGGCGCTGCAAATCACCTTGTGCCTGCTGCTGCGCGGTCAGCGCCTGCTGCAACTCCTGACGTAACTGCTCGAGCTTTTCGACCTGGGCTTCTTCGCTGGTCTGCAAATCCTCAAGGGTCGCTTCGGATTCGGCAAGCTGCTCGCTGAGCGCCATGATCGCCGCGTCTTCCGGGTCCGCCGAGAGCAAGGCGCGCTCTTCGCCTAAACGCTTCTGACGGTCGGCCAGGCGCTCGAGGCTGGTTTCCAGCTGCTGGATCCGCGACTGCTGCACTTCGGCCTGACGGCGCGGCTCGGCGGCGGTGAGGTTGAACGTATCCCACTGCTCCTGCCAGCCGTGCATGGTGGTTTCGGACTCTTCCAGCGCGGCGGCGGCCTCTTCGGCCGCGGCGCTGGTGACTTCCTGCTCCGGGGTGAGCATGTCCAGCTCTTCGCCGAGGGTCAGCAGCAACGTGCGGTCGTGACCCAGGTGCGATTCGGTTTCCAGGCGCGCGCGCTCGGCCTCTTTCAGGTCATCCTGCAACTGGCGCAAACGCTGCTGACCGTGCTGGATGCTCTGCTCGACCCGGGCGATGTCGCCGCCGACCGAGTAAAAGCGCCCCTGCACCAGGTTGAAGCGCTCCGAGAGGTCGTGGTGCCCGTCACGCAGGCGCTCGATGCTCGCATCGGCATTGCGCTGTTCGGCCACAAGGGCTTCGAAAGAAACTTCCTGGTTGCCGATGATCGCTTCACGCTGGCCGACCTGATCATTCAGCGCCTGCCAGCGCAGGGCCGACAGCTGGGCCTTGAGCTGACGCTCCTCACCCTTGAATTCCTGATACTTCTTGGCGGCCTCGGCCTGGCGGTGCAAGCGTTCGAGCTGCCGCTCAAGCTCTTCGCGCAGGTCGGTCAGGCGCTCGAGGTTTTCGTGGGTGCGGCGGATGCGGTTTTCCGTCTCGCGCCGGCGTTCCTTGTACTTGGAGATGCCCGCGGCTTCTTCGATGAAGTTGCGCAGGTCTTCGGGCTTGGACTCGATCAGCTTGGAGATCATCCCCTGCTCGATGATCGAGTAGCTGCGCGGGCCAAGCCCGGTGCCGAGGAAGATGTCGGTGATGTCGCGGCGCCGGCATTTGGTGCCGTTGAGGTAATAAGTGGTCTGGCTGTCGCGGGTCACTTTGCGGCGAATGGAGATTTCCGCGTAGGCGGCGTACTCCCCGAGCAAGGTGCCGTCGGAGTTGTCGAACACCAGTTCGATGCTCGCCTGGCTCACCGGCTTGCGGCTGGTGGAGCCGTTGAAGATGACGTCGGTCATCGACTCGCCGCGCAGGTTCTTCGCCGAACTCTCGCCCATCACCCAGCGTACGGCGTCGATGATGTTCGACTTGCCGCAGCCATTGGGCCCGACCACCGCCGCCATGTTACTGGGGAAGTTCACCGTGGTCGGGTCGACGAAGGACTTGAACCCCGCCAGCTTGATGCACTTGAGCCGCACCCTCAGGCGTCCGTCAGTGCTGAGATCACCAGATCGCAACTGCGCTGGGCGTAAGCCGTCAGCACTTCACGAATCTGCACAAAGTCACGGGCCAGCACAGCAGCGAGCAAGCGTTCGAACAGCTCGAGGAATTCGCTCATCGACGCTTTGCGCAGGTCCAGCGCGAGGAAATACGCACGGCTCATGGCCGGCTGCAGATTCTCGACGGTCTCCTGCAAGTACGGGTTGTTGGCGAACGGGTACGCGGCGCGCATCACATTGAAGCTGTCGTCGACGAACGTGCGGATGTCCTGACGCTCGTAGCTGGCCGTCAGGCGTTGCTGGATCTGTACGAAAGGCGCCATGTCGGCCTGGGTTTTCCAGCCGCTGGCCACTGAGTTGCCGAGCAGGATATAGAGCTCGCTCATCAGCGTGCACAGGCTCTGCACCTTGTGTGGCGTGAGCTCGGTAACGTGGGCACCGCGTCGCGGCAGGATCGCGATCAAATGGCGACGCTCGAGGATCAGCAAGGCCTCGCGGACCGAACCACGACTGACATTGAGGGCCAGCGTGACCTTCTGTTCCTGGATGCGCTCCCCGGGCTTCATTTCGCCGCGAATGATGCGTTCGGCGAGGTGGTGAGCGATTTGCTCGGCGAGGCTGTCCGGCGCCTTGAACGTCATGGTTGTCCTTCAAACTCTTTGATCTGTACAAGCGGCGCAGTGTAGCGCAATTGCTGCGTCAGGGCGGAGTGCCTGCCCGGAGGTTTTTGGCATGATTCAAGCAAATTCAAGCAAAAAGGCAGGCTATCGAACCAGCGACAATAATTAAGGAACAAGTGGTTGATCGACAAATTGTAATTTCCTGACCTTTAAGTCAGAAAACCATTGACCGAAAAGTCAGACCTGCTAAATTCAGTTCCTGTCGGTTAACAACAATAATGAGTCTGCGAGGCCTTCCGTGATCCAGTTTTTACTAAACCAGGAACTCCGTAGCGAGCACGCCCTGGACCCGAACCTGACCGTGCTCAATTATCTGCGCGACCATGTCGGCAAGCCCGGCACCAAAGAAGGCTGCGCCAGCGGTGACTGCGGCGCCTGCACCGTGGTGGTCGGCGAATTGCAGACCGATGATGACGGCCGCGAACACATTCGCTATCGCAGCCTCAACTCGTGCCTGACCTTCGTGTCGTCCCTGCACGGCAAACAACTGATCAGCGTCGAAGACCTCAAGCACAAGGGTGAACTGCACAGCGTGCAGAAAGCCATGGTCGAGTGCCACGGCTCGCAATGCGGCTTCTGCACCCCCGGCTTCGTGATGTCGCTGTTTGCCCTGCAAAAGAACAGCGATGCACCGGATCATGCCAAGGCCCACGAAGCACTGGCCGGCAACCTCTGCCGTTGCACCGGCTACCGGCCGATCCTGGAAGCCGCCGAGCAGTCCTGCTGCGCCAAGCAACCGGACCAGTTCGACGCCAGCGAGGCCGACACCATCGCACGCCTCAAAGCCATTGCCCCGACCGATATCGGCGAACTCAACAGCGGCGACAAACGCTGCCTGGTGCCGCTGACCGTGACCGACCTGGCCGATCTCTACGACGCTTATCCACAGGCCCGCCTGCTGGCCGGTGGCACTGACCTGGCGCTGGAAGTCACGCAGTTCCACCGCACCCTGCCGGTGATGATCTATGTCGGCAACGTCGCCGAGATGAAGCGCATCGACCGTTTTGACGATCGCCTGGAAATCGGCGCCGCCACGTCCCTGTCCGATTGCTACGAGGCCTTGAATGCCGAGTACCCGGACTTCGGTGAATTGCTGCACCGCTTCGCGTCCTTGCAGATCCGCAACCAGGGCACCCTGGGCGGCAACATCGGCAACGCCTCGCCGATTGGTGACTCGCCGCCCCTGCTGATCGCCCTCGGCGCGCAGATCGTGCTGTGCAAAGGCGAGACCCGCCGCACCCTGGCGCTGGAAGACTACTTCATCGATTACCGCGTCACGGCGCGCCAGGAAAGCGAGTTCATCGAGAAGATCATCGTGCCCCGCGCCAGCGTCGATAAACTGTTCCGCGCCTACAAGGTTTCCAAGCGCCTGGACGACGATATCTCGGCAGTCTGCGCCGCCTTCAACATTCGCCTGGAAAACGGCATCGTCGCTCAAGCCCGCGTCGCCTTCGGCGGCATGGCGGCCATCCCGAAACGCGCCGCTGCCTGCGAAGCCGCGTTGCTCGGCTCGCCATTCAATAACGCCACTGTCGAACGCGCCTGCGCTGCCCTGGCCGAAGACTTCACGCCGCTCTCGGACTTCCGCGCCAGCAAGGAATATCGCCTGCTCAGCGCGCAGAACCTGCTGCGCAAATACTTCATCGAACTGCAAACACCGCACATCGAGACCCGGGTGACCGCTTATGTCTAATCATCACGCCGTAGAGAAGACCCAAGCCGAATTGGCTGAACTGTTCGCCAAGGACCTGACCACCGGTGTCGGCCGCAGCGTCCAGCACGACAGCGCCGCCAAGCATGTGGCCGGTGAGGCGCAATACATCGACGACCGCCTGGAGTTTGCGAACCAGTTGCACGTCTATGCGCGCATGTCGGACCGCGCCCACGCCCGGATCATCAGCATCGACACCTCGCCCTGCTACGCCTTCGAAGGCGTGCGCATCGCCATCACCCACGAAGACGTACCGGGCCTGAAAGACATCGGCCCGTTGCTACCGGGCGATCCGCTGCTGGCCATCGACACTGTGCAGTTCGTTGGTCAACCGGTGATCGCCGTGGCGGCGAAAGATCTGGAAACCGCGCGCAAGGCGGCCATGGCCGCGATCATCGAATACGAAGACCTGGAACCTGTGCTGGACGTGGTCGAAGCCCTGCGCAAGCGCCACTTCGTACTCGACAGCCACACCCATCAACGCGGCGATTCGGCCACGGCGCTGGCCACTGCCGAACATCGCATCCAGGGCACGCTGCACATCGGCGGCCAGGAGCACTTCTACCTGGAAACCCAGATCTCTTCGGTGATGCCGACCGAAGACGGCGGCATGATCGTCTACTGCTCCACGCAAAACCCCACCGAAGTGCAGAAGCTGGTGGCCGAAGTGCTGGACGTATCGATGAACAAGATCGTCGTCGACATGCGTCGCATGGGCGGCGGTTTCGGCGGCAAGGAAACCCAGGCGGCCAGCCCGGCGTGCCTGTGCGCGGTGATCGCGCACCTCACCGGCCAGCCGACCAAGATGCGCCTGCCACGGGTCGAAGACATGCTGATGACCGGCAAGCGTCACCCGTTCTATGTCGAGTACGACGTGGGCTTCGACAGCACCGGCCGCCTGCACGGCATCAACCTGGAGCTGGCCGGCAACTGCGGTTGCTCGCCTGACCTGTCGGCGTCGATCGTCGACCGGGCGATGTTCCACTCGGACAACTCGTACTACCTGGGCGATGCGACCATCAACGGTCACCGCTGCAAGACCAACACCGCGTCGAATACTGCCTACCGTGGTTTCGGCGGCCCGCAAGGCATGGTCGCCATCGAAGAAGTGATGGACGCCATTTCTCGCCATCTGGCCCTGGATCCTTTGGCCGTGCGCAAGGCCAACTACTACGGCAAGACCGAGCGCAACGTCACCCACTACTACCAGACCGTCGAGCACAACATGCTCGAAGAGATGACCGCCGAACTGGAAGAAAGCAGCCAGTACGCCGAGCGTCGCGAAGCGATTCGTCGCTACAACGCCAACAGCCCGATCCTGAAAAAAGGCCTGGCGCTGACCCCGGTGAAATTCGGTATTTCCTTCACCGCCAGCTTCCTCAACCAGGCCGGCGCCCTGGTGCACGTCTACACCGACGGCAGCATCCACCTCAACCACGGCGGCACCGAAATGGGCCAGGGCCTGAACACCAAGGTCGCGCAGGTCGTGGCCGAAGTGTTTCAGGTGGAAATGGACCGCGTGCAGATCACCGCGACCAACACTGACAAAGTGCCGAACACTTCGCCAACCGCTGCTTCCAGCGGTGCCGACCTGAACGGCAAGGCCGCGCAGAACGCTGCCGAAACCATCAAGCAACGGCTGGTGGAATTCGCGGCGCGCCAGTACAAGGTCAGCGAAGAAGACGTGGAATTCCACAACGGCCACGTACGGGTCCGCGATCACATCCTGACCTTCGAAGCACTGATCCAGCAGGCGTACTTTGCCCAGGTGTCGCTGTCGAGCACCGGCTTCTACAAGACCCCGAAAATCTATTACGACCGCAGCCAGGCGCGCGGCCGTCCGTTCTACTACTTCGCCTTTGGCGCCGCGTGCTGCGAAGTGCTGGTCGACACCCTGACCGGCGAATACAAGATGCTGCGCACCGACATCCTCCACGACGTCGGCGCCTCGCTGAACCCGGCCATCGACATCGGTCAGGTCGAGGGCGGTTTCATCCAGGGCATGGGCTGGCTGACCATGGAAGAGCTGGTGTGGAACAACAAGGGCAAGCTGATGACCAACGGCCCGGCCAGCTACAAGATCCCGGCCGTGGCGGACATGCCGCTGGACCTGCGGGTCAAGCTGGTAGAGAACCGCAAGAACCCGGAAGACACGGTGTTCCACTCCAAGGCCGTGGGCGAGCCGCCGTTCATGCTCGGCATCGCCTCGTGGTGTGCGATCAAGGACGCCGTGGCGAGCCTGGGCGATTACAGACATCAACCGAAAATCGACGCCCCGGCAACCCCGGAGCGAGTGTTGTGGGGCTGTGAGCAGATGCGCCAGTTGAAGGCGGCGAAGGCTGTCGAGGCTGAGACCGAGTTGGCTTCGCTCTAAGACCGAAGTGCGGCCTTCGCGAGCAAGCCCGCTCCCACATTTGGAATGCATTCCCCTGTGGGAGCGGGCTTGCTCGCGAAGAGGCCGGTACAGACAACAGAGATGTTGAGGTGAAACATGTACAACTGGATCGACGCCCTCGCCGACCTGCAAAACCGGGGTGAGCCCTGCGTGCTGGTCACCATCATCGAAGAGCTCGGCTCGACGCCGCGCAACGCTGGCTCGAAGATGGTCATCAGTGCGAACCAGAGCTTCGACACCGTCGGTGGCGGGCACCTGGAATACAAGGCCATGAAGATCGCCCGCGAGATGCTCGCCAGCGGCAAGCAGGACACCCATCTGGAGCGCTTCAGCCTCGGTGCCAGCCTTGGCCAATGCTGCGGTGGTGCAACCGTTTTGCTGTTCGAACCGATGGGCCAGATTCAAGCGCAGATCGCCGTGTTCGGTGCCGGCCACGTTGGCCGCGCCCTGGTGCCACTGTTGGCCAGCCTGCCCTGCCGGGTTCGCTGGATCGATTCGCGGGAAGATGAGTTCCCCGAGCAGATCCCCCATGGCGTGCGCAAGATCGTCAGCGAAGAACCGGTGGATGAAATCGATGACCTGCCGGCCGGCAGCTATTGCATCGTGATGACCCACAACCATCAACTCGACCTCGAACTGACCGCCGCGATCCTCAAGCGCAACGACTTCGCCTACTTCGGCCTGATCGGTTCGAAGACCAAACGGGTGAAGTTCGAACATCGCCTGCGCGACCGCGGTTTCGACAACAGCGTCGTGCAACGCATGCGCTGCCCGATGGGCATCGGCGAAGTCAAAGGCAAGTTGCCTGTGGAAATCGCCATCTCCATCGCCGGCGAAATCATCGCCATCTATAACGCGAACTTCGGCCAGCAGACGTCCAGCGCCGAACCGATTGCCAAACTGCTGCCCGCGTCACGCCGCAGCCAAACCGCAAACTTGAAAGCCTCGAATTGAGAATCTCATGCCTTTGACTCGCAAAGCTTACCGCGCCGCCATCCTGCACAGCATTGCCGACCCAGCCGTCGTGGGCATCGAAGCCTCCTACGAGTATTTCGAAGACGGCTTGCTGGTTGTGGATAACGGCCAGATCAGCGCCCTGGGCCACGCCAGCGAACTGCTGCCGACCCTGCCGGCTGACGTCGAAATCACTCACTACCAGGATGCATTGATCACCCCCGGCTTCATCGACACCCACATCCACCTGCCGCAAACCGGCATGGTCGGCGCCTATGGCGAGCAATTGCTGGACTGGCTCAACACCTACACCTTCCCGTGCGAAAGCCAGTTCGCCGACAAGGACCACGCCGATCAGGTCGCGGACATTTTCATCAAGGAACTGCTGCGCAACGGCACCACCACTGCGCTGGTATTCGGCAGCGTGCACCCGCAATCGGTGAACTCGTTCTTCGAAGCCGCCGAGCAGCTTGACCTGCGGATGATCGCCGGCAAAGTGATGATGGACCGCAACGCCCCGGACTACCTGACCGACACCGCCGAATCCAGCTACGTCGAAAGCAAGGCGCTGATCGAACGCTGGCACGGCAAGGGTCGCCTGCACTACGCGGTCACCCCGCGCTTCGCACCGACCAGCACCCCGGAACAGCTGACCCTGGCCGGCCAGTTACTGACCGAATACCCGGATCTGTACATGCAGACCCACATCAGCGAAAACCTCAAGGAAATCGAGTGGGTCAAGGAGCTGTTCCCGGAGCGCAAGGGCTACCTGGACGTCTACGACCACTACCAGTTGCTCGGCGAGCGCTCGGTATTCGCCCACGGTGTGCACCTGTGCGATGACGAGTGCGCGCGCCTGGCGGAAACCGGCTCGGCCATCTCGTTCTGCCCGACCTCGAACTTCTTCCTCGGCAGCGGCCTGTTCAACCTGCCGATGGCCGAGAAGCACAAGCTCAATGTCGGCATCGGTACCGATGTGGGCGGCGGCACCAGTTTCTCGCTGCTGCAAACCCTCAACGAAGCCTACAAAGTGATGCAACTGCAAGGTGCACGCCTGAGCCCGTTCAAGTCGCTGTACCTGGCCACCCTCGGCGGCGCCCGCGCACTGCGCCTGGAGGACAGGATCGGCACCCTGCAACCGGGCACCGACGCCGACTTCCTGGTGCTGGACTACAACGCCACGCCGCTGCTGAGTTATCGCTTGAAGCAGGCCAACAACATCGCCGAGACGTTGTTTGTGCTGATGACGCTGGGCGATGACCGGACTGTGCAGCAGACGTATGCGGCGGGAAATCTGGTGCATCAGCGCTAGTTTCCTTCGGGCATAAAAAATCCCCCGCACTTTTCAGTCCGGGGGATTTTTATTGCCTGTCAGAAAGATCAAAAGATCGCAGCCTGCGGCAGCTCCTACATGGAGCGCATTCTTCTGTAGGAGCTGTCGAGTGAAACGAGGCTGCGATTTTTCAGAGCTTGGCCGGCGAGCGCCCAGGCTTCTTGGTCTGCAACAAATGCGAGAACACCGCATGCAGATCATCCGAAGCACTTTCCTCGTCGAGGTTCAGCTTGCTGTCGATATGATCCATATGATGCATCATCAGGTTCACCGCCAGTTCACAGTCGCGCTTTTCGATAGCGTCGATCAACTGGGTGTGCTCGTCGTAGGAGCAATGGGAACGGTTGCCGCTTTCGTACTGGGCAATGATCAGCGACGTCTGGGACACCAGGCTGCGCTGGAAACTGATCAGCGGCGCGTTTTTCGCAGCTTCGGCCAGTTTCAGGTGGAATTCACCCGACAGGCGGATGCCGGCGCCACGATCGCCACGGGAGAAGCTGTCGCGTTCGTCGTTGACCATCTGGCGCAATTCGGCAATCTGCTCGGCGGTCGCGTGCTGAACGGCCAGCTCAGTGATCGCTCGCTCCACCAGACGGCGGGCCATGAACACCTGGCGGGCTTCTTCGACGCTCGGGCTGGCGACCACGGCGCCACGATTCGGACGAAGCAGCACCACGCCTTCATGGGCCAGGCGCGACAAGGCACGGCGAATGATGGTGCGGCTGACCCCGAAAATTTCCCCCAGCGCTTCTTCGCTCAACTTGGTGCCGGGCGCCAGACGCTGTTCGAGGATGGCCTCGAAGATATGCGCGTAGACAATATCGTCCTGGGTACCGCTGCGGCCGGCTTTGCCTGCTCGCGGTTGTTTCTTTAGGGGTTGCAACTGTTCGTTCATGGGCACTCGAGTCGGAAGAACTGCGGCGAATTGACCGCGACTGTAATACGGCACAGTGGGTCGCTGGCAAGTATCGCGTAAAAAACACTGCGATTGTACACAATGGAAGGTGGCAACACGACTGTACGGCTGAATGTTGCCTCGGCTGTATCGCAACGCCTGATTACTTTTGAGTTTAGGCTTAAAACACAAAACTTTTGTCGAGAGACATTTTTGTGGCGAGGGAGCTTGCTCCCGCTCGACTGCGCAGCAGTCGTAAAATCAGCCGACGCATTCCATTGGACACACTGCAGTGCCTTGATTGGGGCTGCTTCGCAGCCCAGCGGGAGCAAGCTCCCTCGCCACACATTTGGGTCAGCCACAAATACCTGCTGGATTCACTGCTTTTATAGACAAGGAACACCACCGTCATGAACGACGCCACCCACACGCAAATCCGCCCGCTGGCCGACACCTCGCCCTCGGCCATCGTCGCCGGCTTCATCGCCATGATGACCGGCTACACCAGCTCCCTGGTGCTGATGTTCCAGGCCGGGCAAGCCGCGGGCCTCAGCAGCGGGCAGATTTCTTCGTGGATCTGGGCCATCTCGATCGGCATGGCGGTGTGCTCCATCGGCCTGTCACTGCGCTATCGCACGCCGATCACCATTGCCTGGTCGACCCCCGGCGCCGCACTGCTGATCACCAGTCTCGGCGGCGTGTCTTACGGCGAGGCCATTGGCGCCTACATCACCTGCGCGGTGCTGGTGACGATTTGCGGGATGACCGGCAGCTTCGAACGACTGGTGAAAAAGATTCCGGCCTCCCTGGCCGCCGCCCTGCTGGCGGGGATTTTGTTCAAGATCGGCAGCGAGATTTTCGTCGCGGCACAACACCGCACGGCCCTGGTACTGGGGATGTTCGTCACTTATCTGGTGGTCAAGCGCCTGTCGCCGCGCTATGCGGTGCTGGCGGCATTGCTGATCGGCACGGCATTGTCAGGCTTCATGGGGCTGCTGGACTTCAGCGATTTCCACCTGGAAGTGGCCACGCCGGTCTGGACCACGCCGCACTTCTCCCTGGCGGCAACCATCAGCATCGGCATCCCGTTGTTTGTCGTCGCCATGACCTCACAAAACATGCCCGGTATCGCCGTATTGCGCGCCGATGGTTACACGGTGCCCGCCTCGCCTCTGATCACCACCACCGGCATCGCCAGTTTGCTGCTGGCACCGTTCGGCTCCCACGGGATCAACCTGGCGGCGATCAGCGCAGCGATCTGCACCGGACCGCACGCCCATGAGGATCGCAACAAGCGCTATACCGCTGCGGTCTGGTGCGGGATTTTCTACGGGATCGCCGGCGTGTTCGGTGCGACGCTCGCGGCGTTGTTTGCCGCGTTGCCCAAGGAACTGGTGTTGTCGATTGCGGCGCTGGCGCTGTTCGGCTCGATCATCAACGGCTTGAGCATCGCCATGAGCGAAGTGAAGGAACGTGAAGCGGCGCTGATCACCTTCATGGTCACGGCATCGGGGCTGACGCTGTTTTCCATCGGCTCGGCGTTCTGGGGGATTGTCGCCGGGGTGGTGACGCTGGTGATTCTGAACTGGCGCAAGGCCTGAAATACACAAAACCGGGCCAAAAAAAACGGCGACCCTTGGGTCGCCGTTTTTACTGGAACATCAAGCTACCGGATTGATCGGCTTTTCCGGGTACCAGACGTCCAGCAGCGGGCTGACTTCAACGCTGGTCAGCTCGGTGCGGCCTTTGAGCCAGGCTTCAACGGCAGCGCGCTGTTCAGCGCTGACCGAGCCACGCTTCTGCAGGCAAACCAGACCGTAGTCGTCGCCGCCAACATAACCCAGGCCGTTGGCTTCCATGGCTTCTTTGAGGAACGCGTCGAGGAAAGCATCAATGGCTTCATCAGCCAAATCTTCTTTGAAATCCAGGTTCAGTTCGAAACCCAGCTCTTGAAATTCATCGACGCACAGTTTTTTGCGCAGACGCTGGGAACGGTTAGTCGCCATTGGAACAATCCTCTTAAGTAATAACGGGCGGCACTTTAGCAGTTTAAGCCGCCGATTGCCTGACTCTCTGGGCCACCACGCCTACCGTCGGTAAAAAAATAGCCGATCAGAATGCCTGCGCACGGCACAAGCCGTGACACCTTGGGGCATAATGCCGACACTTTCATGACCATTGAGGGAATTTATCTCCATGCCCTCATCTTTTTTCCCCTCGGCTGTAGGGTTTTATTTCAGATGATCAAATCTTTGCGTCCATTGCTGTTGGCCGGTTTTCTTCTCCCCCTGGCCCTTCCCGTTTGCGCCGCTCCCGTCAATACCGCGTTGTCGCCCAACGTTGAAAAAGCCCTGAAAGCCAGCAAGTTGCAGGACAACGCCCTGTCGCTGGTAATGATCCCGCTCACCGGCCCCGGCACCCCGACGGTGTTCAACGCCGACGTGTCGGTCAACCCGGCGTCGACCATGAAACTGGTCACCACCTACGCGGCGCTGGAAATGCTCGGCCCGAACCACCAGTGGAAAACCGAGTTCTACACCGACGGCACCTTGAGCGGCGGCATTCTCAACGGCAACCTCTACCTCAAGGGTGGCGGCGATCCGAAGCTGAACATGGAAAAACTCTGGCTGCTGATGCGCGACCTGCGTGCCAACGGCGTCACCCAGGTCACCGGCGACCTGGTGCTGGATAAAACCTTCTTCGTGCAACCGCAACTGCCGGAGTTCAATGACGACGGCAACGACGAGAACAAGCCGTTTCTGGTCAAACCCGACTCGCTGCTGGTCAACCTCAAGGCGCTGCGCTTCGTCGCACGCAATGACTCGGGCAAGGTGCTGGTCTCGGTGGAGCCGCCGATTGCGAGCATCCGCATCGACAACCAGGTCAAGGCCCTCAACTCCAGGCAATGCACCGGTGGCGTGCGTTACAACCCGGTGGCACAGGCCGACGGCAGTGTGACCGTGACGGTCGGCGGTCAACTGGGTGAAGGCTGCAGCTCGCAGACTTACCTGTCGCTGCTCGACCACGCGACCTACACCGCCGGCGCCGTCCGCGCGATCTGGAAAGAGCTGGGTGGCAGCATTCAGGGCAGGGATGTGCTGGCGCCAACCCCGAAAGACGCCAAGGTCCTGGCCCGGGCGTTCTCGCCGGACCTGGCGGAAATCATCCGCGACATCAACAAGTACAGTAACAACACCATGGCCCAGCAGTTGTTCCTGAGCCTCGGCCAACGCTTCCGTACCGATGCCGATGGTGACGACGCCAAGGCCGCCCAGCGTGTCGTGCGTCAGTGGCTGGCGAAAAAGGGCATCACCGCACCGCACCTGGTGATGGAGAACGGCTCCGGCCTGTCCCGTGCCGAGCGTGTCAGCGCCCGGGAAATGGCCTCGATGCTCGAAGCGGCCTGGCACAGCCCGTATTCCGCCGAATACATCAGTTCGATGCCGATTGCCGGCACCGATGGCACCATGCGCAAACGCCTGAAGACCACTGCCATGCGCGGTGAAGCCCACGTCAAGACCGGCACCCTGAACACCGTGCGGGCGATTGCCGGTTTCAGTCGCGACGTCAATGGCAACACCTGGGCGGTGGTGGCGATCCTCAACGACAAGGCTCCGTTCGGCGCATCTTCGGTGCTCGATCAGGTGCTGCTGGACCTGTACCGCCAACCGAAAGTGCCACAAACGGCTTCGGTGTTGTAACCCGTCAAATCAAAAGATCGCAGCCTTCGGCAGCTCCTACAGGTATACACATAACCTTGTAGGAGCTGCCGAAGGCTGCGATCTTTTCAGCTCACCGCAGGTTAATTCATCTCCCCCTCAACCCTATCCCTTCCCGCTTGCTTCGCCGCATAGACCCCCGAATCCGCGCGCAACAGCAAGGCATCGGCGCCCTCCCCGACCCGCCAACTGGCAATCCCGAAACTGGCGGTGACCGTACCGACACCTTCAATCGGTGAGCTGCGCAAGCCTTGCCACAATTGCTGGGCCAACATATAGGCATGTTCGCCGCCGCTATCCGGGCACAACACCATGAACTCCTCTCCGCCCAGGCGGCAGAACACATCGGTGCGACGCAGCCGGTGGCCGATCCGTTGGCACACGGCCTGCAACACCCGATCACCGACGGCATGGCCATGCAGGTCATTGATGCGCTTGAAATGGTCGATATCGAGCATGATCACCGACAGATCCCCACCGCCGCGCTCGACCCGGGCCATTTCGGTGGTCAAGCGTTCCTGGAAATAACGCCGGTTGTGAATACCGGTCAGCGAGTCGGTGACCGACAGCGCGCGCAACTCTTCTTCCACCCGCTTCATATCGGAAATGTCCGAGATGTAGCCGTGCCACAGCACACCGCCACCGGGCAGTTCCTCCGGCGTGGCCTCGCCACGTACCCAACGCAGACCCCGTTGTGGCAATTGCACGCGGTACTCCTCGCGCCAGGGGCTGAGGGTGTCGGCCGAGGCCCGGATCGAGGCGCGGACACGGGTGGTGTCCTTGGGGTGAATCCGGGTGAAGATCGCTTCGGCATTGAGCAGCAGCACGTCGGGTTCGAGCTCGTAGATCTCGCGAATGCCGTCGCTGGCATAGATCACGCTGAAACGCCCGTCGAACTCCATCTTGAATTGGTAGATCCCGCCGGGGACGTGGGCGCTGAGTTTCTTCAACAACAGATCCCGCGCCGCGAGCGCCTCATGGACCCGTTTGCGTTCGGTGATGTCGATGCACACCGCCAGGTGCCCGACCCACAGGCCTTGTTCATCGAGCATCGGCGTGGCGAGCATGTTGACCATCAAATGGCTGCCATCGCCGCGCACCAGCGTCCATTCCCGCGCCTCATGGTCGCCCTGCGCGTCGCCTTCGACCAGCATCGCCTGGCAGGTCGGCACCGGCTTGCCATAGCGCGCACTCAACTCGGCCGAGCGAGCAACCAGTTCCCGGGGCAGGTGCAGACTCTCCAGGGTCATATGCCCCACCACCTCGGCGCTGGAGTAGCCAAGCATCTGCTCGGCACCCGCATTGAAAGTGCTGATGACGCCGCGCAGGTCGGTGGCGATGATCGCGACCTGGGTGGCGGCATTCAGCACGCCACGCAACTGACCATGGGTGCCACGCAGTTCCTGCTCTCGGTCGCGCAGTTCCTGGGTGCGTTGCTCGACCAGTTTCAACGCCCGCTGCCGCTGGCTGACCAATACATACAGCAAGGCACTGAGCATCACGCTGAGCAACCCACCCAACACCACCACACTGGTGACGGAGGAATGGTTGGCCTTGACGAACGCGGCGCTGGGCTGGATATCGACTTGATAGTCATGGTCGGCCATGCGCAACAGGCGCGTGGACGACAGGTCGCTGATGGGCGGCGGGTTGGGCGACTCGAACAGCACCTCGTGCTGCTCGTCGATCGACAAGTCGAGGATGCGCACCGAGAGATAGTCACGGCCCGCTTCCGGCAGTCCATCCGCCAGCAACTGGCGCATGCTGATCACCGCCATGACATAACCGAAGGGCTTCATGGCGCCGTGGCCCTGACTGTTGCGCTGCATGACCGGTGCGACCAGCAGCACACCACGCGCATAAGCCGGCTCGATACTCACCAGATGCATCGGTTGCGACACCGCCATGGCGCCATGTTGATCGGCCCGATCGAGCGTGGCACGCCGTAGCGGCTGGGCCAGCAAGTCGTAACCGAGGGGCGCTCCGAGTTTGCTTTGCGTCTGGCTATACAGCACCGCTACGTACTCATCTCGCTCGCCGGCCAGTTGCAATTGGCCGGCGGCGTTGAGTTCTCTCAGGGTGAAGCCGCTCAAGCCTTCGTCACGCACCCGACGCTCGAACGCCGCCCGCTCATCACGAGTGACCCGTTGGGCAAAGGAATACGCCTGGGTTCGCAGCAGCAAAGGTTGGGTGTAACCATCGAACTCCGCTCGGGACACCGAATCGGAATTGGCGAAAAACCGGCGCAGGCCGTCGAGGCGCTGCTCCTGATCTTCGAAACGCTCTTCGATACGGCTGTAACGTTCACTGGCCAGCAGTTGGAAGCGTTGCCACAATTGATGGTGAAACAGATTAAGTGTCGACCACGCCAGCAACCCGGTGAGCACCCCGCCGACCAGCAATACCAGCAGCGCGACCAACCAGGCCGAGGCATCTTCGCTGATAAAACCCAGGATCCTGGGGCGCACGGCATGCAACGACATAGAACGCAACTCAAAACGCCAGGTGCGGGAAAGCCCTTTGGTCGTGAGTTGAGTTATAGCCATTAGCCACTAACTTGACCAGCACTGATGGGATCCAGGAGCCTTTGAAAATCAAGGCTCTGTGGATCCAATGAAATCAAGTGTCAACGCGCCGTGATTTTCCAGGCGCGATGGATCTTGGCATTACGGGAAAAATCCGGATCGATGGTCTGCGCGGTGATCTCCTCGACCGCATAGCGCTCGCCGAGATTGGCTTCCAGTTCGAACTTGCGGAAGTTGTTGGAGAAGTACAACACGCCGCCAGGCGCCAAGCGCGCCATGGCCAGGTCGATCAGTTGCACCTGATCGCGCTGCACGTCGAAGACACCTTCCATGCGCTTGGAGTTGGAGAAGGTCGGCGGGTCGATGAAGATCAGGTCAAACTCGTCACGGCAGGCGTCGAGCCATACCATCACATCGCTTTGCTCCAGACGATTCTTGTCGGAGAAACCGTTCAGCGAAAGGTTGCGACGCGCCCAGTCCAGGTAGGTTTTCGACAGGTCGACGCTGGTGGTGCTGCGCGCTCCGCCCTTGGCCGCATGAACACTGGCGGTGGCGGTGTAGCAGTACAGGTTGAGGAAGCGCTTGCCAGCGGCCTCTTTCTGAATCCGCATGCGCATCGGCCGGTGATCGAGGAACAACCCGGTGTCCAGGTAATCGGTGAGGTTGACCAACAGCTTCACGCCGCCTTCATTCACTTCGACGAACTTGCCCTGAGCGGCTTGACGCTCGTACTGCTTGGTGCCGCTCTGACGCTCGCGGCGCTTGACCACCACACGGCTCTTGTCGATGTTCAACGCCTGCGGAATCGCCGCCAGGGCATCGAACATGCGCGCCGAGGCCTTTTCCGGATCGATGGATTTCGGCGCGGCGTATTCCTGGACGTGGACCCAATCGTGATACAGGTCGATGGCCATGGAGTATTCCGGCATGTCGGCATCGTAGACGCGGTAGCAGTCGATGCCTTCACGCTTGACCCACTTGCCCAGGGCCTTGAGGTTCTTTTGCAGGCGGTTGGCGAACATCTGCCCGCCTTCGCTCAGGCGCGGCTGCTCGACCACCGGGGCCGGTGCCGGCGTCGGTTTGATCGGGTTGCCGTTTTTGTTGAACTTGCGTTCTTGCGGTTCGTTCGGCGCCTGATCATAGGCGGCTTGCTCGCGCTCGACCTGGCGCTGTTCCGGAGTACGACGCTCGCCGGTGACGAACTGGTCCGGCAACACCTTGATCAGCAGCAGCTTGCACGGCAAGGCGCCGTTCCAGAACGAATACTGCTTGTGGCTGCGGATGCCCATGCGCTTGCCCAGGTCCGGCGCACCGGTGAACACCGCTGCTTCCCAGTTCAGGCAGGCCTGACGCAGGCGCTCGCCGAGGTTCTGGTAGAGGTAGAGCAGGCTCGCCTCATCGCCCAGACGCTCGCCGTACGGCGGGTTGCAGATCACCAGGCCTTTCTGGTTCTGGTCCGGACGCGGCTCGAAAGTTGCGACTTCGCCCTGGTAGATCTTGATCCACTCGCTCAGGCCGGCACGCTCGACGTTGTTGCGACCCGGTTGAATCAGTCGCGGATCAGCTTCGTAGCCGCGGATCCACAACGGTGTCTTGGCCAGGCCGGCCGCTGCGCGCTCAGAAGCTTCTTCATGCAATTTTTTCCACAGCGCCGGGACGTGACCGAGCCAGGCGGTGAAGCCCCACTGCTCGCGACGCAGGTTCGGCGCGATGTCGGCAGCGATCATCGCCGCTTCCACCAGGAAGGTGCCGACACCGCACATCGGGTCAGCCAGTGCGCCGCCTTCGGCCGCGATACGTGGCCAGCCGGAACGGATCAGGATGGCGGCCGCGAGGTTTTCCTTGAGCGGTGCCGCACCTTGCTGCAGGCGATAGCCGCGCTGGTGCAGGCTGTGACCCGACAGGTCGAGGGACAGAATGGCTTCGCCACGGTCCAGGCGCAGGTGAATACGCAGGTCCGGGTTGAGCTTGTCGATGGACGGACGGTCGCCTTGCGGGGTGCGCAGTTTGTCGACGATGGCGTCCTTGACCTTCAGCGCGCCGAAGTGGGTGTTGTCGATACCCGAGCCATGGCCGCTGAATTCGACGGCCAGGGTGCCGTCATTGAGCATGTGGTCTTGCCACTCGATGTCCAGCACGCCGTGGTACAGGTCTTCGGCGTCCTTCATCGGGAAGCGCTTGAGCACCAGCAGCACGCGGTTGGCCAGGCGCGACCACAGGCACAGGCGATAAGCGGTTTCCATGGTGGCCATGCCACGCACGGCAGAGGTGTGCTCCCGCGCTTCCTCAAGGCCAAGCCCGACGGCTTCCTCGATGAGCAGGCCTTCAAGGCCTTTTGGGCAAGTGAGGAAGAGTTCGAAACGATCGGACATGGGAATTCCAGAACCTTTAGCTGAGTGACCGGGCAACGCATTGCCGGTCCGGTTTTCAATCAGGCGCTTTTCTCGAAGAACGCCCGCGTGGCACGAAGGTGTGCCGTTCCACCCCTGCTGCCCGGGTTAAATGAGCTTAGATGCAAGGACAGATAAAAAAGTTGATGCAACAAAATGTCATAAGTCGACCCTTCGTCGAATAGTGCTTCCCGGCAACGGGAGCCATTCTCAGTAAAGGATTAAGCCCATCATCCAGCGCAGAGCCGATCATACCGGGGTTTGGCCAATAAATACGCTACAACTGCTCTGTTACTTATGGCGTTAGCACATGAACGGTTACGTCCTTATGACAAAACGATCATTCCCTCGATGTGACGCATTGGTTAGAACTCAATACAGGTTGGCGCCGCAATGACGCCAACACCTTGGCTCGTCACGCCGGCAACGAGCCCCCAACGGCAGAGTTTTTCTGCCAGACCTCAATAGAGGTCGACGCGATAAATACAGTCAACAAGTGAGGGCAACACCCTATGAGAAGACTTAAGCGTGATCCGTTGGAAAGAGCATTTTTGCGCGGATATCAATATGGCGTTGGTGGTAAATCCCGTGAGCTTTGCCCATTTACTCTACCGTCGGTACGTCAAGCCTGGATCAACGGCTGGCGAGAAGGACGCGGCGACAACTGGGACGGTATGACCGGCACTGCGGGAATCCACAGACTCAACGAACTTCACGCCGTCGGCTAATTACAGGGCACAACACTCCGACACGACAATCTGACTTTGTACTGAATTAACCACGCACGTCCCATCCGGACGGCGGGCTCCGGCCCAGGGGCTCCTTCAAGGAGCCCTTTTTTATGCCTGTCCCATATACCCCATTACCTTGTAGGGGATCAGCGTAGCGCTGCGATTGCGTCTACCGACTCACGAATCAGCGCCGGGCCTTTGTAGATGAAGCCCGAATAGATCTGCACCAGGCTCGCGCCCGCTGCGATTTTCTCGGCCGCGTGCTTGCCTTCGGTAATGCCGCCCGCCGCAATGATCGGCAAACGCCCACCCAGCTCTGACGCCAGCACTTGCACGGTGTGGGTGCTCTTGTCACGAACCGGTGCGCCGGACAGGCCACCGGCTTCTTCGCCATGCTCCATGCCTTCGACGCCTGCGCGGCTCAGGGTGGTGTTGGTGGCGATGACGGCATCCATCCCGGTTTCGATCAGCGCTTGCGCAACTTGTGCGGTTTCTTCGTCGCTCATGTCCGGCGCGATCTTGATCGCCAGCGGTACATGCTTGCCATGACGCAATGCCAGTTCCGCGCGGCGCTCGGCCAGATCGGCCAGCAACTGCTTGAGCGAGTCACCGAATTGCAGGCTGCGCAGGCCCGGCGTGTTCGGCGAACTGACGTTGACCGTCACATAGCTGGCGTGGGCATAGACCTTGTCCAGGCAGATCAGGTAGTCGTCCACGGCACGCTCGACCGGCGTATCGAAGTTCTTGCCGATGTTGATGCCCAGCACGCCTTTGTACTTGGCCGCCGCCACGCGGGCCAGCAGGTGATCGACACCGAGGTTGTTGAAACCCATGCGGTTGATGATCGCCTCGGCTTCCGGCAAGCGGAACAGACGTGGCTTCGGGTTACCCGGCTGTGGACGCGGCGTGATGGTGCCGATTTCGACAAAACCGAAACCCAGCTGGGCGAAACCATCGATGGCTGCGCCGTTCTTGTCCAGGCCGGCGGCCAGACCTACCGGATTCGGGAAATCCAGGCCCATGACATTCACCGGCAGCTTCGCCGGGGCCTTGCACAGCAAGCCGTTGAGCCCAAGACGCCCGCCCGCGCCGATCAGGTCCAGGGACAGATCGTGGGAGGTTTCCGGGGAGAGTTTGAACAACAGCTGACGGGCCAGGGTGTACATGGGCGGATTTGACTCGATTGGCGGCGAATTGAGGCGGCGATTATAGCCGGGCAACGGGGTGGCAAGCGAGGCGCGTGATCAAATCAACGGATAATGGCATATGCCTTGCACCACTCTGGGCACCAGCACCCATGCCAACGACCGAATGTGTGCAAAGACAATGGCGTCGTCCCCGGCCTGCTCAAGCAAGAACTCGGGACGACGTTTTTTTTGCAAGGTGAACACGCGATGAATGAACCGTCAGCCGGCCCCCTGGCTTGGGTCAATGGCAGCGATGCCCCGGAAAAAACCGAAATCAATCTCGGCTTCATGGCCCTGAGCGACTGCGCTTCTGTGGTTGTCGCCGCCACCCAGGGCTTCGCCCAACCCCACGGCCTGACCCTGAACCTCAAGCGTCAATCGTCCTGGGCCAACCTGCGGGACAAACTGGTCAGCGGCGAACTCGATGCCGCCCACAGCCTCTATGGCCTGATTTACGCGGTTCACCTGGGCATCGGTGGCGTGGCCGCGACCGACATGGCCGTGTTGATGGGCCTGAACCGGAACGGTCAGAGCATCAATCTGTCCCACGGCCTGCAGGCGCTTGGAGTGACCAGTCCTGAAGCACTGGATCGGCACGTGCACCAAACTCGCTCAAAACTCACCTTCGCCCAGACGTTTCCCACCGGCACCCACGCCATGTGGTTGTATTACTGGCTCGCCAGCCAGGGCATTCACCCACTGCTGGATGTCGACAGCGTGGTGGTACCGCCACCGCAAATGGTCGCGCACCTGCGGGCCGGGCGTATCGACGGGTTCTGCGTCGGCGAACCCTGGTCCGCCAGCGCCGTGCAGCAGGACCTCGGTTTCACCCTGGCCACGACCCAGACCATCTGGCCCGATCATCCGGAAAAGGTCCTGGGCTGCACCCGGGCGTTCGTCGAGCAATACCCCAATACCGCCCGGGTGTTGGTGATGGCGATTCTGGAAGCCAGCCGCTTCATCGAAGAAAGCACCGAGAATCGCCGCAGCACCGCACAACTGCTCAGTGCCGCGCAGTACCTTGACGCACCACTGGACTGCATCGAACCGCGCCTTCTGGGCGAATACGCCGACGGCCTTGGCCACCGCTGGCAAGACCCGCACGCGCTGCACCTGCACGGGGACGGTGAGGTCAACCTGCCGTACCTGTCCGACGGCATGTGGTTCATGACCCAGTTCCGCCGCTGGGGCTTGTTGCGCGATGACCCGGACTATCTCGCGGTGGCCCGGCAGGTCCAGCAACTGGACCTCTACCGTGAAGCCGCCCGTGCCGTCGGCGTCGCTTCGTCAGCCGGGGAAATGCGCAGCAGTCAGTTGATCGACGGCAAAATCTGGGACGGCTCGGACCCGGCCGGTTATGCCCGCAGTTTCAAACTGCATGCAATGAGCGACAGCTCGCACCGATCCGCCAGCCGCTGACAGGAGACCACGAACATGCTGCGTATCCTGCTGATCAACGACACCGCCAAAAAAGTCGGACGCCTGAAGGCCGCCCTGACCGAAGCCGGATTCGAAGTGATCGATGAATCCGGCCTGACCATCGACTTGCCCGAACGCGTCGAAACGGTGCGTCCGGATGTAATTCTGATCGATACCGAGTCACCGGGCCGCGATGTCATGGAACAAGTGGTGCTGGTGACGCGCGACCAGCCACGCCCGATTGTGATGTTCACGGACGAACACGACCCCGATGTGATGCGCCAGGCGATCAAGTCCGGGGTCAGTGCCTACATCGTCGAAGGCATTCACGCACAACGCCTGCAGCCGATTCTCGATGTGGCCATGGCACGCTTCGAGAGTGACCAGGCCTTGCGCGCCCAGTTGCATGCCCGCGACCAGCAATTGGCCGAGCGCAAGCGCATCGAACTGGCCAAGGGGCTGCTGATGAAAATGAAGGACTGCAACGAGGAAGAGGCCTACACATTGATGCGCCGCCAGGCGATGAGCCGCCAGCAGAAGCTGATTCAAGTGGCGGAGCAGATTATTGCCATGAGTGAATTATTGGGTTGAACAACAAAAGATCGCAGCCTTCGGCAGCTCCTACGGGGTGCACAGATTCCCCTGTAGGAGCTGCCGAAGGCTGCGATCTTTTTGCTTTACACAAATTTCCGATATGGCACAGATCTGGCTAGGTAATCACTACAGGTAACCAACGGCGGTTGCCCCACCTACGACAAAGACGTCGCTCACCTCATTTGCCCTTGGCGGATCGGGTGGCGGCGTTTTTTCGTTTTGGCCCCAGAGCACGGGGCCGGTGGTGCGGCCGTATCGGCGCCCCACCTGCAAGCTCATGACTCCTTTCGAGACTCTTCACAGCTGAGGTGCGCAATGAATTCAAGCTTCTGGAAATCCGGCCATACACCCACATTGTTCGCAGCGTTCCTCTATTTCGACCTGAGTTTCATGGTCTGGTACCTGCTCGGTCCTTTGGCGGTGCAGATCGCCGCCGACCTGCAGCTGACGACACAGCAACGGGGGCTGGTGGTCGCCACGCCGATTCTGGCCGGGGCGGTGTTGCGCTTCGTGATGGGGATGCTGGCTGATCGCCTGTCGCCAAAAACCGCCGGCCTGATCGGCCAGGTCATCGTGATCTGTGCCCTGTTCGGCGCCTGGAAACTCGGGATCCACAGCTACGAGCAAGCCTTGCTGCTGGGCCTGTTCCTCGGCATGGCCGGCGCTTCGTTCGCCGTCGCCCTCCCCCTGGCCTCCCAGTGGTATCCGCCGCAGCATCAAGGCAAGGCCATGGGCATCGCCGGCGCGGGTAACTCGGGCACGGTCCTCGCGGCATTGATCGCCCCGGTGCTGGCGGCGGCGTTTGGCTGGAGCAACGTGTTCGGCTTTGCCCTGATTCCGTTGATCCTGACCCTGGTCGTCTTCGCCTGGCTGGCCCGCAATGCCCCCGAGCGGCCAAAAGCCAAATCCATGGCCGACTACTTCAAGGCCTTGGGTGATCGTGACAGCTGGTGGTTCATGTTTTTCTACAGCGTGACGTTCGGCGGTTTCATCGGCCTGGCCAGCGCCCTGCCCGGTTATTTCAACGACCAGTACGGCCTGAACCCGGTGACTGCCGGCTACTACACCGCTGCCTGCGTGTTCGGCGGCAGCCTGATGCGCCCCCTGGGTGGTGCATTGGCTGACCGGTTCGGCGGCATTCGGACCCTGTTGGCGATGTACACCGTCGCGGCGACCTGCATTGCCGTGGTCGGCTTCAACCTGCCGAGTTCCTACGCCGCCCTGGCACTTTTCGTCTGCACCATGCTCGGTCTGGGCGCAGGCAATGGCGCGGTATTCCAGTTGGTGCCCCAGCGTTTTCGCCGGGAAATCGGCGTGATGACCGGCCTGATCGGCATGGCCGGCGGTATCGGCGGGTTTGCCCTCGCGGCCGGCATGGGCGCGATCAAGCAAAGCACCGGCAGCTATCAACTGGCGCTGTGGTTGTTCGCCAGCCTCGGCGTCCTGGCCTGGTTCGGTCTGCACGGCGTGAAACGTCGCTGGAGAACCACCTGGGGTTCGGCCGCCGTGACGGCTGCGCGGGTCTGAGGCCTCGATGAGCCTGCAACTGAGTTTCGCCGAAGCCAGTGCCATCGGTCCCCGCGAGGAAAACCAGGATGCCCTGCGCCTGGTCACGCCGGCTCCGGCGCTGGCCGCGAGCAAGGGTTACCTGTTCGCGATTGCCGACGGTGTCAGCCAGTGCGTCGATGGCGGTCTGGCCGCCCGTTCGACGCTGCAGGCCCTGGCGCTGGATTACTACGCCACGCCGGAAACCTGGAGCGTCGCACAGGCGCTCGATCGTCTGTTGCTGGCGCAGAACCGCTGGTTGCAGGCCAATGGCGGCGGACAACCGCTGCTGACCACCCTCAGTGCGTTGGTCCTGCGTGGCCGGCGTTTTACCCTGGCCCATGTCGGCGATTGCCGGGTGTATCGCTGGCACGCCGACCAATTGCAGCGAATCAGTGAGGATCACGTCTGGGACCAGCCGGGCATGCAGCATGTGCTGAAACGGGCACTGGGGCTCGATCAACACCTGGTGCTGGATTTTCTCGACGGTGAGTTGCGCCCCGATGAAAGCTTCGTCCTGCTCAGCGACGGCGTCTGGGCCGTCCTGGGCGATACCGCCATTGCCGCGATCCTGCGGGACCAACCGGACTTGCACAGCGCTGCGCAAACCCTGGTCAATGCCGCGCACCTGGCGGGCAGCCAGGACAACGCCAGCGCCTTGCTGGTACGGGTCGATGCCTTGGGCGAAGCGAGCATTGGCGATGCATTGATGCACTTGCAGCAATGGCCACTGCCGCCCGCCCTGAAACCGGGTCAGGCGTTCGAGGGCTGGCAGGTCGAGGGGATCGTCGCACAGAGCCAGCAATCACTGCTTTATCGCGTTCGCGACAGCCAGCAACAACCCTGGCTGCTGAAAACCCTGCCCGGGCGCCTGCACGACGATCACCAGGCCGGGCAAGCATTACTGTCGGAGGAATGGTTTCTCAAACGCGTGGCCGGTCGACACTTTCCTGAAGTCCATGCCGCCAGTCAGCGTCAGCATTTGTACTACGTGATGCGAGAATATTCGGGCGCTACCCTGGCCCAACGGCATGAGCAAAGCGGCCCCTTGCCGTTGCCCCAGTGGCAAGACATCGCCGAACGCTTGCTGCGAGCGGTCGGCCTGTTGCACCGGCGGCAGATCCTGCATCGCGATATCAAGCCGGAGAACCTGCTGCTGGGGGACGATGGCGAGTTGCGCCTGCTGGATTTCGGCCTGGCCTACTGCCCCGGTCTCTCGCAAGACCTGCCCTGGGCGCTGCCGGGTACACCCAGCTACATTGCACCCGAAGCCTTTCGCGGCGAAGTACCGACGCCACGGCAGGACTTGTACGCCGTCGGTGTGACCCTGTATTTCCTGCTCACCGGGCACTATCCCTATGGCGAAATCGAAGCGTTCCAACGCCCCAGGTTTGGCCTCCCGGTCAACGCCAGCCGCTACCGGCCCGACCTGCCGGACTGGATCGCCCATAGCCTGGAACGCGCCGTGGCGGCGGCCCCCGACCAGCGTTTCGAAACGGCGGAAGAATGGCTGCTGCTGATGGAACAGGGCGAACGCCGCAGCTTGAGCGTGCGTCCCAAGCCCTTGCTGGAACGCGAGCCACTGAAAGTCTGGCGGACATTGGCGCTGGTGTCCTTGCTGCTGAACCTGGTGCTGCTGGTGGTTGCGCTCCATTAGCGGGCAAAGCGCCTTGAATCGGTGCATTCCCTCAGGTATCCGCCCTTGTGAACGGGGAAAAAGCCAACAAACACGGGTTTTGAGCGACTTGGCATAACCGCTGCATTACCTCTTGCAACAGACATACAGCGCAGGCTTCAACGACGAAGGTTGCACTTCCCGAGAGAACGGGACCAGGACAAAGGCGTCCTCGCTAGGCAACTAGCGGGACGCCTTTTTTTGTTTGCGCAAAATTTGTCGAGCATGGCCTGAACCCTGATGAGGCAGGCCTGAGCTCCCCGGAGAACCTGATGAAAAAACTAAAACTGGTGATGATCGGCAACGGCATGGCCGGGGTCCGGACCCTGGAAGAGCTGCTCAAACTGAGCACTGAGCTGTACGACATCACGGTCTTCGGTGCTGAACCGCACACCAACTACAATCGCATCCTGTTGTCTCCGGTGCTGGCGGGCGAACAAACCTTCGAAGAGATCGTGCTCAACGACCTGGACTGGTACCTGGAAAACAACATCAAGCTGCTGCTCAACCGCAAGGTGGTGGAGATCGACCGGGTCAAGCGCCGGGTCATTGCCGAAGACGGCAGCGAAGCCGAATACGATCGCCTGCTGATCGCCACCGGCTCGACACCTTTCATCCTGCCCATTCCCGGCAACACCCTTGACGGCGTGATCGGCTACCGCGATATCGCCGACACCCAGGCCATGATCGACGCCGCGAAAACCCATCGGCACGCCGTGGTGATCGGTGGCGGCCTGCTCGGCCTGGAAGCCGCCAACGGCCTGATGCTGCGGGGCATGCACGTGACCGTGGTGCATATCGGCGAGTGGTTGCTGGAACGGCAACTGGACAAGACCAGCGGCCAGTTGCTGCAATCCGCGCTGGAATCTCGCGGCCTGCATTTTCGCCTGTGCGAGCAGACCCAGGCCTTGCACGACGCGGGCAACGGCCGGGTCGGTTCGGTGCAATTCAAGAACGGCGACATCATCCCCGCCGACCTGGTGGTGATGGCCGCCGGCATCCGCCCCAATACCGAACTGGCGGAGAAATCCGGCATTCCGTGCAGCCGCGGGATTCTGGTCAACGACACACTGCAAACCTACGATCCACGGATCTATGCCATCGGCGAGTGTGCCAGCCACCGCGGCATCGCCTATGGCTTGGTGGCGCCGCTGTTCGAACAGGCCAAGGTCTGCGCCAACCACCTCGCCCAACTCGGTTTTGCCACCTACAAGGGGTCGGTGACCTCGACCAAATTGAAGGTCACCGGTATCGACCTGTTCTCCGCCGGCGACTTCATGGGCGGTGAAGGCACCGAGACCATCACCCTCTCGGACCCGATCGGCGGGGTCTACAAAAAACTGGTGATCAAGGATGACGTGCTGGTCGGCGCCTGCCTGTACGGCGATACGGCAGACGGCGGCTGGTATTTCCGGCAGATCCGTGAGAATCACGTCATCGGCGAGATCCGCGATCACTTGATGTTCGGTGAAAATGCAATTGGTGACGTAGGACATCAGGGCCAGGACAAAGCCATGAGCATGGCCGACACCGCCGAAGTCTGCGGCTGCAACGGTGTGTGCAAGGGCACCATCGTCAAGGCCATTCAGGAACACGGGCTGTTCAGTGTCGACGACGTCAAGAAACACACCAAGGCTGCCAGCTCCTGCGGCTCCTGCGCCGGGCTCGTCGAACAGATCCTGATCAATACCGTGGGCGGCGCGGCGGACGTCAAGCCGAAAAGCGAAAAGGCCATCTGCGGCTGCAGCGATCTCAATCACGGGCAAATCCGCCAGGCCATCCGCGAGCAGCACCTGCTGACCATCGCCGGCACCCTGGGCTACCTGAACTGGCGCACACCCAACGGCTGCGCCACCTGCCGCCCGGCGCTCAACTACTACCTGATTTCCACCTGGCCAGGGGAAGCCAGGGACGATCCGCAATCGCGCCTGATCAACGAACGCGCCCACGCCAACATTCAGAAAGACGGCACCTATTCGGTAGTCCCGCGGATGTGGGGCGGTGTGACCAATCCTTCAGAGCTGCGGCGCATTGCCGACGTCGCCGACAAGTACAACGTGCCGATGGTCAAGGTCACCGGTGGCCAGCGCATCGACTTGCTGGGCATTCGCAAACAAGACCTGCCAGGGGTTTGGAAAGACCTGGACATGCCGTCCGGCCACGCCTACGGCAAATCCATCCGCACGGTGAAAACCTGCGTCGGCAGCGAGTTCTGCCGCTTTGGTACCCAGAACTCCACACAACTTGGCATTGAACTGGAACACGACCTGTTCAACATGTGGTCGCCGCACAAGGTGAAGCTGGCTGTCTCCGGTTGCCCGCGCAACTGTTCGGAAGCCGGTATCAAGGATGTGGGAATTATCGGTGTGGACTCCGGCTGGGAGATGTACATCGGTGGCAACGGCGGGATCAAGACCGAGGTCGCGGAGTTCTTCGTCAAGCTCAAGACCGCCGAAGAAGTGCGCGAATACAACGGTGCATTCCTGCAGCTCTATCGCGAAGAAGCTTTCTACCTCGAACGCACCGTGCACTACCTGCAACGGGTCGGCATGGAACACATCAAGAAAGCCGTGCTGGAAGATCCGGAGCGGCGCAAGGCGCTCAATGATCGCCTGCAATTCTCCCTGTCGTTCGAACAGGACCCGTGGAAGGAGCGCCTGGAACAGCCCCAGCTGAAAAAAGAATTCGACGTCATCCCCGTGAAAAACCTGGAGGTGCTGGCATGAACTGGCTGGATATCTGCGCACTGGAAGAGATCAATGCCCTGGGCTCGCGGATCATCGCCGGGCCAAAGGGAGACATCGCGATTTTTCGTACCAGCGACGACGAAGTGTTCGCCCTTGACGACCGCTGCCCGCATAAGGGCGGCCCGTTGTCCCAAGGCCTGGTCTACGGCAAGCGGGTGGCCTGCCCGTTGCACAACTGGCAAATCGACCTGGAAAGCGGCGAAGCTCTGGCCCCGGACATCGGCTGTGCCCATCACCATCTCGCCCGGGTGGAAAATGGCCGGGTGATGCTGGCCCTGCGGGATGCAGGCTGATGGACCGCCAGATCACTGCATCCACCTGCTGTTACTGCGGGGTCGGCTGCGGCGTGCTGATCGAGCACGACGGCGAGCGCATCCTCGGCGTCAGCGGCGACCCGGCGCACCCGGCCAATTTCGGCAAACTGTGCAGCAAGGGCTCGACCCTGCACCTGACCGGCGACTTGACGGCGCGGGCGCTGTACCCCGAGCTGCGCCTCGGTAAAGGCCTGGCCCGTCACCGCACCGATTGGGATACCGCCCTCGATCATGCCACCAGTGTATTTGCCGCAACCATTGCCGAGCATGGCCCGGACAGCGTGGCGTTCTACATTTCCGGGCAGCTGTTGACCGAGGACTACTACGCCTTCAACAAGCTGGCACGTGCCCTGGTAGGCACCAACAACATCGACAGCAATTCGCGCCTGTGCATGTCCTCGGCAGTCGTCGGCTACAAGCGCAGCCTGGGTGCCGACGCCCCGCCCTGCAGCTACGAAGACCTGGAGCTGAGCGATTGCGTGATGATCGTCGGCAGCAACATGGCCTACGCCCACCCGGTGCTGTTTCGCCGGCTGGAAGCCGCCAAATCCCGCCGGCCACAGATGAAGGTCATCGTCATTGACCCGCGTCGCACAGACACCTGCGATCTGGCTGACCTGCACCTGGCGATCTTGCCGGGCACCGATGTCGCCCTGTTCCATGGGATTTTGCATCTGTTGCTGTGGGAAGACTGGATCGATCGTGACTTCATCCGCGACCACACCGAAGGCCTGGCCGAGCTGAAAAGCCTGGTGCGTGACTACACGCCGCAAATGGTTTCGCAGCTCTGCGGAATCAGTCTCGGGCAATTGCAGCAGTGTGCCGAGTGGATCGGCACGTCACCGAGCTTTCTGTCGCTGTGGTGCATGGGCCTTAACCAGTCCACCGCCGGCAGCGCGAAAAACAGTGCACTGATCAACCTGCACCTGGCCACCGGGCAGATCGGTCGTCCCGGCGCCGGACCTTTCTCCCTCACCGGTCAGCCAAATGCCATGGGCGGGCGGGAAACCGGTAGTTTGTCCAACCTGCTGCCCGGCCACCGTGACGCCGCCAATCCGCAACACCGTGAGCAAGTGGCGTCCTACTGGGGCGTCGAGCAACTGCCGGAAAATCCCGGGCTCACCGCAATCGAACTGTTCGAGCAAGTGCGCAATGGCAAGATCAAAGCGTTGTGGATCGCCTGTACCAACCCCGCGCAATCCATGCCGGACCAGACGGCTGTGCGCGCAGCGCTGCAAGCCTGCCCGTTCGTGGTGTTGCAGGAAGCCTTCAGCACCACTGAAACCGCGAAGTTCGCCGACCTTTTGCTGCCCGCCGCCAGCTGGGGGGAAAAGGAAGGTTGCGTGACCAACTCCGAGCGGCGCATTTCCCACGTACGCCAGGCAATTGTCGCACCGGGTGAGGCGCGGCCGGACTGGGCAATCACCGTAGATTTCGCACAACGCCTGGAAAAACATCTGCGCCCCGGCCAAACCAGCCTGTTTGAATTTAATAATCCCGCTCAGGTCTTTGACGAATACAAACAACTGACTCAAGGTCGCGACCTGGATCTGTCCGGTATCAGCCATGCACTGATCGATCGTCTCGGCCCACAGCAGTGGCCCTTCCCTGCGGGTGCCGTTGAAGGCACGGCCCGGCTGTACGTCGACGGGGTATTTGCCACTGCCAATGGGCGCGCACAGTTCGTGGCCGATCCCTACCGCGCCGCCAAAGAACAACGGGATGCACGCTTCCCGCTGACCCTGATCACCGGCCGCCTGCGCGATCAATGGCACGGCATGAGCCGCACCGGCACCGCCGCGCAGTTGTTCGGCCATGTCAACGAAGCGGAGTTGAGCCTGCACCCGGACGAACTGCGTCGCCATCGCCTGCAGCCGGGGGATCTGGTCAGCCTGAAAAGTCGGCGTGGCGCAGTCATCGTCGCAGTTGCCAGCGATGACAGCGTGCGTCCGGGCCAGGCCTTTTTACCGATGCATTGGGGCGACCGTTTTCTCAAGGGCGGGGTGAACAGCCTCACCCTGCCCGCATTCGATCCTTTGTCGAAACAGCCCGAACTTAAACACAGCGGCGTTCGCCTGGATCCGGTGGATCTGCCCTGGAAACTGTTCGCACTGATCGAGGGTGATGTTCAACGGCATTTTGAGACGCTACGGCCGCTTTGTGAGGCGTTTTCCTACGTCAGCCTCAGCCTGGTTGGTCGTGAGCGCCCGGCCCTGCTTATAAGGGCGGCCAATACTTCAGCGCCTGCGGCAGAGCTGCTAAGCGAAATCGATAAAAACCTGGCACTCGATGACGGCCCGGTGCTGGCTTACGACGATCCTCGGCGGGCCATTGGCAAGCGCGTGCGAATCGAAAATGGCCGGATCACTGCCATTCGACTGGCCGGGGAAACCCTTGCCCAGCACTGGTTGCAGGGGTTGTGGCTCGAAGGTCGCGCGGACCAGCAACTGCGGCGCTGGCTGCTTGCGCCGCTGAGCGCACCACCGGGCAACCTCGACGCGCCCGTCAACGCGAACAAGATCCTGTGCAATTGCAAGAACGTCGGCCAGAACGCGATCTGCGCCGGCATCAGCCGTGGCCTGGACTTGCAGGGACTCAAGCAAGAACTGGGTTGCGGCACGCAATGCGGGTCCTGCGTTCCGGAAATCAAACGCCTGCTGGCTGCCACGGCGCAGCCAGTCACCGTCTTCTCGTGAGGAAAACACTATGAGTGCAAAAGTCTGGCTGGTAGGTGCGGGCCCGGGTGATCCGGAGTTGCTCACATTGAAAGCGGTACGCGCCTTGCGCGAGGCAGATGTGGTGCTGATCGATGACCTGGTCAATGTCGCGGTACTCGAGCATTGCCCCGGGGCCCGGATCATCCCGGTGGGCAAGCGCGGCGGCTGCCGCTCCACCCCGCAAGCGTTCATCCATCGCCTGATGCTTCGTTATGCCCGGCAGGGTAAATGCGTGGCACGGCTCAAGGGCGGCGATCCATGCATTTTCGGTCGCGGTGGAGAAGAAGCGCAGTGGTTGCGTGAGCGTGGGGTCGAAGCCGAGTTGGTCAACGGCATCACTGCCGGGCTGGCGGGGGCAACGCAATGCGATATTCCGCTGACTTTGCGCGGTGTCGCCCGTGGTGTCACGCTGGTCACCGCACACACCCAGGACGACAGCCAATTGAACTGGCAGGCACTGGCCCAAGGCGGAACGACGTTGGTGATTTACATGGGAGTGGCCAAGCTCGGTGAAATCCGGGAACAGCTATTGGCCGGCGGCATGGCGACGGATACGCCCGTGGCCATGATTGAAAACGCCTCCTTGCCCCATCAACGGGAATGTCGGAGCACTCTCACAGACATGGATGAAGCTGCCTACAGATTCCAACTGAAAAGCCCTGCCATAATGGTGATCGGTGCAGTGGCAGCCAGTGCAACTCAATCCCTGTGGCAGCATGATTTGTCTGTGATGACGGCAGATCAGTCAGCGTAGTTTCACCCGTTCCACCAAATCGCAGACAAAGAAAAGCCCGGCCTGAGCCGGGCTTTTCAGAGCTGCGAGCTAATTACTTAGCTTGAGCTTCAACCTGCGCTTCTACGCGACGGTTAACAGCGCGACCAGCTTCAGTTTTGTTGTCAGCAACTGGGCGGGATTCGCCGTAGCCAACGGACTGAACGCGGGACGACTCAACACCGTACTGGTTGGTCAGAACTTGCTTAACGGCGTTTGCACGACGCTCGGACAGTTTCTGGTTGTAAGCGTCAGGACCGACGGAGTCAGTGTGACCTTCAACAGTAGTGGTGGTGGATGGGTACTGCTTCATGAAGTCAGCCAGGTTCTTGATGTCGCCGTAGCTGTTTGGCTTGACTACCGACTTGTCGAAGTCGAACTTCACGTCCAGCTCTACACGAACGACTTCAGCAACAGCTGGGCAGCCATCAGCGTCAACAGTTACGTTGGCCGGGGTGTCCGGGCACTTGTCAACGTTGTCGCAAACGCCGTCGTTGTCGCTGTCGGAGCAAACTTCTGGAGCTGGAGCTGCAGCGACAGGCTTGTTGCCGCCACCGAAGTTAACACCCAGACCTACGGACGGGATGTAGTCCCAACGGCCGTTGTCCAGCTTGTAGTCAGCTTCTACGCCAGCACGAGCGTAGACGTTTTCCAGGAAGTAGTACTTCAGGCCAGCGCCAGCAGTCAGGAAAGTCGACTGGTCACGACCGGTGTGGCCGTCAGCGGCTACGTTGGTCATGCTGCCGTGCTTAACACCACCTTGAACGTAAGGACGCAGAGCGTCGCCAGCGTTGTTGAAGTGGTACTGAGCGTTCAGACCAAACTGGTCGCCTTCGATTTTCTGATTGCCAGTACCGTTGTTCGAACGGGTGTAGTCGTCGTTGTTGTAGGTAAAGTTCAACGATACGTCGTCGGTCAAGAAGTAACCGATGGAGGCGCCAGGAGTGTAGCCGTCTTCAACGTTGTTAACGCTGTCGTTGTACTTCTTCCCGTAGTTGAGCTCGCCTTCAACTGCGCCTTGGCCTTGTGCCAATGCGCCGAACGAAGTAGCGGCAATAAGAGTACCAATGGCCAAGCCCAAGGTGTTTTTCAGTTTCATCCGTTAAATCCCCATCTGGTGATTGTGAAGCAGTCCCGCAAACCGGGGGACAACTCGGCGGCAAGTCTAACAGAACTTGCCTACGCGTAAGAGATATTTGCGCTGAACTAAGTTTCAGCAATGCCTGCAAATTTCTCACGCAATTTATCTAGAGCGCGTTTGTACCGCATTTTTGTTGCACTCAAACCCATATGCATGATGTCTGCGATCTCCTGAAACTCCAGCTCTGCGACAAATCGTAGCACCAGAATTTCACGGTCAATCGGGTTCACATACACCAGCCAGCGATCAAGTCCACCTTTTTCCTCAGGTTTCGGCGTCTTTTCTTCGGACGCTTCCTCGAGGGGGTCAAGACTCAATGCGTCCATCAAGCGACGCTTTCGCCGTTCCTTTCGATACTGTGTGATGCACTCGTTGTACGTGATGCTATATAGCCACGTCTTGAACTTCGATTTACCTTCGAAGTTCTTCAGGCCATACAGCACCTTCAACATGACCTCCTGACAGACATCGTCTGCGTCGCGATCGTTCCCAAGATATCGTGCACACACGTTAAATAATGTTCGCTGGTAACGCCGCATCAGTTCTTCATAGGCACGCGTTACGTGAAACAGCTCGGTATGCGAGCGCGCGACCAACTCCTCATCAGAGAGCTCGCGGGGGTCGTAGCGCATGGATAACGATTGGGCTTTATTCAAAACAAGTCGGGCCGACAGTCAGGTCAATGTCCGCCGCAGCCAGCGTGAGCAGGCATTTTGCGGCGGCATACATTAGCAGGGTTTGCCGGGTTAGCGGCTACTCACATGCTGCTCAAGGAGGATCCGATTGGAAAGAGAGACTAGCTCACCCTCATCGGTCAGCAATGTGGTTTTAACCGTGCCGATCTCTTCGATCTGGCCTTCGACCTCGCCAACACGCACTTGTTGCCCAACCTGGTACAGCTCACGCACGTAGATTCCCGCAAGAATCTGGCCGGCAATTTCCCGGCTTCCCAACCCCATGGCCAGCGCTACCGCCAGACCAACGGTTATCAACACAATTACAATCACATGGTTCAGCAGGTCAGTCTTGACCTCCAACTGGCTGATCGCAACCGAAATACTGATTATGATCACCAGGCCCTGGGCAATCCGCCCAAGCCCTGAAGCATAGTCCAGACCCACGCCTTCTGCCGCTCCACGCACCAGACCGTTGGCCAGTTGCGCCAGCAAGACACCTACCAGCAACACCAGCGCCGCGCCAAACACCTTCGGCAAATACAACGCAAGCATGTCCAGCGTAGCTGAAACTCGCTCAAGGCCAAGGGATTCTGCGGCAGAAACCAGAAAAATAAGCAGAACGAACCAATAGACGATCTTGCCGATCAGGGTCGAAATAGGAACTTGCAACCCTGCGCGGGACAGCAACTTGGTCAGGCCGGTGCCACCCATCAAGCGATCAAGGCCCAATTTGGCGAGCAATTTCGACAGCAGGGTGTCGAGCAGCTTGGCCACGACGAAACCCAACAGCAGCACGACCAGTGCGCCGAACAGGTTCGGAATGAAGTTCGCAACCTTGGTCCACAACGCAGTCATTGCAGTGACGAGGCTCTGAGTCCAGAGATCAAGTTCCATATTCAATCAGCCTTATCAGCAGTGCGGGCAGCAGGTTTACGAAGACGGGATACCGGCGCGACATGGGCCGATCCGTTATTGAGGGCGATCATCAGTGCGGGCAACCAGCGCCCCAGCAGACTGAACAAATCACCGGCGCCGACCTGGCGGTTGGCGGTTTTCAGCACACGCCCCAGGCACGCATCGTCGTCCCGGGTAGACGGTGAGGCGTTGAGCATGTCGCGCAAAGACTGTTCAAACGGATCGTGCATACGCACCTCTCGTGATGTCTGTGGGAGACGCGGTCAGAGTTGGTCTGGTCACATGGCTTCCCTCAGACCCAGCGCAAACGTCGGAACAACCACCACTGCCCCAGTGCCACCGAGACCATCATCAGGCAGGCGATCAGAAAACCGTAGGGGCTGGCAGAGAAAGGAATTCCACCGACATTGATCCCCAACAGCCCGGTCAGAAAACTCATCGGCAAAAAGATCCCGGTGATGATCCCGAAGCGGTACATCGTGCGGTTCATACGCACGTTCAAGCGACGGTCCTCAGCCTCCAGGACCAGCCCCACCCGCTCCCGGGTCAATTCCAGCTCTTCAAGATAACGAGTCAGGCTGTTGTTCAATTCGTTCCAGTAATCGCCATCGTCCTCGACGAACCAGGGCAACTTGATCCGCGTCAGTTGACCGAAAATATCCCGCTGCGGAGCAAGAAAGCGCTTCAACGCAGCCGCCCGGCGACGAATCTGCAAAACCGATCCGTGCTCAGGAGTATACCGTTCGTCGGCATCCAGCTTTTCTTCTTCCTCATCGACCACTTCCGAGAGACAGCTGACCAGATCCTGCACCTTGTTGGTGAGGTACTGCGCCATGCAAAGGATGAGTTCGGAGGCAGTTTTCGGCCCCTTGCCCTCGGACAGTTGCACCAACAACTCGTCAGTGGCACGCAACGGACGCAAACGCAGGGAAATGACACGCTGGGCAGAGCCGAAGATCCGCACCGACACCATGTCTTCCGGCTCGGCACCGGGGTTCAGATTGACCCCGCGCAAAAATAGCAGCAGTTCGCTGTCGGAAAGCTGTAAAAGTCGCGGACGAGTGTTTTCTTCGAGTAACAGGTCACAGCTGAATTCGCTCAGACCGCTGGATTTGCGCAACCAGGTCCGGGTTTGCGGATGACTGCGATCCCAGTGCAGCCACAGGCTTTCATGGGCCTGCAGCTGCAAGTCATCGAGTTCAGTCCGGGCAATCGAACGCGCGCCGCCTTTACCGTCCAGCACCAGGGCATGCACCAGCCCCCATTGCGCGTTTTCTTCCTCGAACATCCGCACTCCTTTGGTCGACCAGCGCTTTATTCAGGCATTTGCAGCGGGCTCGGCGAGATGATCACGCCGTTGTTGTCCGCATAGATGTAATGGCCCGGGTGGAAAGTCACGCCGGCGAAGGTCACGGCAACGTTGAGATCGCCGAGCCCGCGCCTGTCGGATTTCCTCGGGTGGCTGGCGAGGGCCTGAACGCCCAGATCGGTCTGTGCGATGATATCGACGTCACGGATGCAACCGTAGATCACCAGCCCTTCCCAACCGTTTTTCGCGGCTTTCTCGGCCAGCATGTCACCCAGCAACGCATGACGCAGGGAACCGCCACCGTCTACCACCAGCACTTTGCCATTCCCCTTGAGCTCGACTTGCTCCTTGACCCGCGAGTTGTCTTCGAAGCACTTGATGGTCACGATTTCGCCACCAAAGGAATCACGGCCGCCGAAATTGCTGAACATCGGTTCCAGCACCTGCACCAGTTCCGGATAGGCATCGCACAGGTCAGGCGTGAGGTAATGGATCATCGAGAAACTCCTGTGAAGAGGAAGACAGCACGAACATCGGTGATGGCTCAGTCACGCATTGTGACCGGAACAGCTCAATGCGTCATATCTTAGCCGCAAGCCGACCGGAGCGAAATGCCCTTGTTAGAGCGTCAGGCTCAGATTGCCGCGGCCAAATCCTGTTGCGCGCCTGGCAAAGGTGTCTGCTGATCAGCCAACCAGCGCGTCACCAAAGGCCAGACTTCAGCCTGGGCTGCCTTGCTGACGAGCATTTCCACGTGACCGAAATTGTCGCCGAAGCCCTGCTCGCGCCCCAGGTTGATGAATTGCTTGTGCTCGGAGCCGAACTGCTCGAACAATTTGCGACACGCCCACGCCGGGTCCTGATGATCGCCCGCGGCACTGACCGCCAGCACGGGCAACTTGACCTCGGCCAGGCCTGCCCACCAGTCCTTGTCGGCATCACCGAAGCGCCCGAACAGGCCAAACCAGCGCATGCTTTCCAGGGCCAGGCCGATAGGCTCGTCCTCCGGACCGCGCTTGAGCCTTGAGCCGGACAACTGGGCAAAGCGCTTGAGAATGAAGCGACCACTCCACTCCACCGGCGGAATCTTCAATGGCCAGTAGGTGCGGCTGACTTGTGTACCGAAAAACGCCGCCGAGGCCACGACCGGCTCACCGATGTACTCGCCACCCAGCGCTGCGGCCAGTGTAGTACCGCCCAGCGAGTGACCGATCCAGTGCGGCACCTGCCCGTTCTGTTCGCGCACGAACGCGCCAATGGCCGGCAGGTCATAGCGCGCGTAGTCGGCGACACGGTTCTTGCGGTAGTCGTGGTTACGCTGGGACAGGCCGTGACCGCGCATTTCCGGAATCCAGACGTCGAACCCCAGGCGAGCCAGGTAAGCGCCCAATCCCAGGCCCTTGGGAGAGAACCAGAACCGGCGATTGGAAAAGCTGCCATGCAGCAGGATCACCGGCACACCACGGGAGGATGACTCATCGGCCATGCCAAGGCGTGTCACAGCCAGTTCGACAGTGAAGTCGGGGCTGTTACCGGGTTTCAATCGATAGACATCTTCGCTCAGATCACCGCGCCGTTCGGCGCTGATCAGGGCGACAGGAAATAGGTTGCTGCTGCTTTGCATAATCTCTTGCACAAAAAAGGGCGGCATCCAGATGGAGCCCGCCCTGCTTGAATCTCAAAGGCAGCGTTCACCGACCACACTGCCAATCATTGCAGGAGCGAGCCTGCTCGCGATGGTCGCCAACGATAACGCGTTCATGCTGAAAAAACGCGCTGTTCTGCAGTCCATCGCGAGCAGGTCGGAACGCCGCACCGTCGCTCCTACAGGATCAAGCCTGCGCCTGACCCTCTGCCAGGAAGAACCAGGTTTCCAGTACGGAGTCCGGGTTCAACGATACGCTTTCAATGCCCTGCTCCATCAGCCACTTGGCCAGGTCCGGGTGGTCCGAAGGACCCTGACCGCAGATGCCGATGTATTTGCCGGCCTTGTTGCACGCGGCAATGGCATTGGCCAACAGCTTCTTCACCGCCGGATTACGCTCGTCGAACAGGTGGGCGATGATGCCGGAGTCACGGTCCAGGCCCAGGGTCAGCTGGGTCAGGTCGTTGGAACCGATGGAGAAACCGTCGAAGAACTCTAGGAACTCTTCAGCCAGGATGGCGTTGGACGGCAGTTCGCACATCATGATCACACGCAGGCCGTTCTGGCCACGGGCCAGACCGTTTTCCGCCAGCAGATCGACCACCTGGCTCGCTTCACCCAGGGTACGGACGAACGGCACCATGATTTCGACGTTGGTCAGGCCCATCTCGTTGCGCACACGCTTCAGAGCGCGGCATTCGAGTTCGAAGCAGTCGCGGAACGATTCGCTGATGTAACGCGAGGCGCCGCGGAAGCCCAGCATCGGGTTCTCTTCTTCCGGCTCGTACAGCTTGCCGCCGATCAGGTTGGCGTATTCGTTGGACTTGAAGTCCGACAGGCGCACGATGACCTTTTTCGGCCAGAACGCAGCCGCCAGGGTGCTGATGCCTTCAACCAGTTTCTCGACATAGAAGCCGACCGGATCGTCGTAACCGGCGATGCGCTTGTCGACGCTGTCCTTGATGTCCTGCGGCAGGCCGTCGTAGTTCAGCAATGCCTTGGGGTGCACGCCGATCATGCGGTTGATGATGAACTCCAGGCGGGCCAGGCCCACACCGGCGTTCGGCAGCTGCGCGAAGTCGAAGGCGCGGTCCGGGTTGCCGACGTTCATCATGATCTTGAACGGCAGCTCCGGCATGGCGTCCACGGAGTTCTTCTTGATGTCGAAGCCCAATTCGCCTTCGAAGATGAAACCGGTGTCGCCTTCAGCGCAGGAAACGGTCACGCCCTGGCCGTCTTTCAACAGCTGGGTGGCGTTGCCGCAACCCACTACCGCAGGAATACCCAGCTCACGGGCGATGATCGCCGCGTGGCAGGTACGGCCACCACGGTTGGTGACGATCGCGCTGGCGCGCTTCATGACCGGTTCCCAATCCGGGTCGGTCATGTCGGAAACCAGTACGTCGCCTGGCTGGACCTTGTCCATCTCGGACACGTCCTTGATGATGCGGACCTTGCCGGCGCCGATGCGCTGGCCAATGGCACGGCCTTCCACCAGCACGGTACCCGTCTCTTTCAACAGGTAGCGTTCCATGACGTTGGCCTGGGTGCGGCTCTTCACGGTTTCCGGACGGGCCTGCACGATGTACAGCTTGCCGTCGTCACCGTCCTTGGCCCACTCGATGTCCATCGGGCACTTGTAGTGCTTCTCGATGATCATCGCCTGCTTGGCCAACTCGCTGACTTCGGCGTCGGTCAGGCAGAAACGTGCGCGTTCAGCCTTGTCCACGTCGACGGTCTTGACCGAACGACCGGCCTTGGCCTCGTCGCCGTAGATCATCTTGATGGCCTTGCTGCCCAGGTTGCGGCGCAGGATGGCCGGACGACCGGCAGCCAGCGTGCCCTTGTGGACGTAGAACTCATCCGGGTTCACCGCGCCTTGTACGACGGTTTCACCCAGGCCGTAGGCGCCGGTGATGAACACCACGTCACGGAAGCCCGATTCGGTATCGAGGGTGAACATCACGCCGGCGGTGCCGGTTTCGGAGCGGACCATGCGCTGCACGCCAGCGGACAGGGCCACCAGCTTGTGGTCGAAGCCCTGATGCACGCGATAGGAAATGGCACGGTCGTTAAACAGCGAGGCGAACACCTCTTTGGCGGCGCGAATGACGTTTTCGACACCACGGATGTTCAGGAAGGTTTCCTGCTGGCCGGCAAAGGATGCGTCCGGCAAGTCTTCGGCGGTGGCGGAAGAACGCACGGCCACGGCCATCTCAGGGTTGCCGGCGGACAGCGTGGCGAACGCGGTACGGATTTCGGCATTCAATTTTTCAGGGAACTCGGCTTCCATGATCCATTTGCGGATCTGGGCACCGGTCTTGGCCAGGGCATTCACGTCATCGACGTCCAGGGCATCGAGCGCATCGTGAATCTGCTGATTCAGGCCGCTCAGCTCCAGGAAATCACGATAAGCCTGAGCGGTTGTGGCGAAGCCGCCGGGCACCGATACACCGGCACCTGCAAGGTTGCTGATCATCTCGCCCAGGGATGCGTTCTTGCCCCCCACATGCTCTACATCATGGACGCCGAGCTTATCGAGGGAAACTACGTACTCTACCAAGGTGATCTCTCCACTAACTGTGTTGGAAAAGCTCAGAAACCGGCTGCTTAAGTGAGCATTTGCCGGTTATATGGCCTGGACCTGGAAAATAAGTGAGAATGCGGGCCAATGGCGGCCGGCAAATCGCGCCTATCATATCCAAGATTCGTCACTAGCTTAAGGCCCAAGGTGCAAATGAAACGATCTGCTTTCTTTATCTCCGATGGTACCGGCATTACCGCCGAAACCCTGGGTCAAAGCCTTCTGGCGCAGTTCGAAAACATTACCTTCAGCAAAGTCACGCGGCCGTACATCGACAACGTGGACAAAGCGCGGGCCATGGTACAACAAATCAACAAAGCCGCCGAAACCGACGGCTTCCGTCCGATTATCTTCGACACCATCGTCAATCAGGACATTCGTGAGATTCTCGCAACCTCGAATGGTTTCATGATCGACATTTTCTCGACGTTCCTGGCGCCGCTTGAACAGGAACTGACCGAGCATTCTTCCTACACCGTGGGCAAGTCCCACTCCATCGGCGCCAACACCAATTACATGGAGCGTATCGAGGCCGTTAACTTCGCCCTCGATAACGACGACGGCGCCCGCACGCACTATTACGATAAGGCCGACCTGATACTAGTGGGCGTGTCGCGATGCGGTAAGACGCCGACGTGCCTGTACATGGCGATGCAGTTCGGCATCCGCGCAGCCAACTACCCGCTGACCGAAGACGACATGGAACGCCTGCAACTACCTTCCGCCCTGCGCGCCCACCAGCACAAGCTGTTCGGCCTGACCATCGACCCCGACCGCCTCACCGCGATCCGCAACGAGCGCAAGCCCAACAGCCGCTATTCGAGCTACGCCCAGTGCGAGTTCGAAGTGCGTGAGGTCGAGAACCTGTTCCGCCGCGCAAACATCCCGCACATCAACTCCACGCATTTTTCGGTGGAAGAAATCTCCGCGAAAATACTTGTGGAGAAAGGCGTCGAGCGGCGGTTCAAGTAGCTCTCCGGCGCCTGATCTACTGCTTTCGCGAGCAAGCCCGCTCCCACATTGGATTTCTGTCATACACAAATTTTGTGTTCACAGCAGATCCCCTGTGGGAGCGGGCTTGCTCGCGAAGAACGATAACGCGGTCTCCTAGATCACAAACAAATCCACAAACCGGTTCACCGCTGTCGCTTCAAGCCTCTGCTGATCCTTGCACAGCGCGAAAATCTCCTCGCTGCGCTGCCCCGCGAATCGTGTCAGCAAGTTCGCCCTGAATTTCTCCTCCAGCAACGGAATACCTTCAGCCCGACGCCGACGATGCCCAATCGGGTATTCCACGACGACGTTTTCCGTGCTCGAACCATCCTTGAAAAACACCTGTACCGCGTTGGCAATCGAGCGTTTATCGGGCTCCAGATACTCACGGGTGAACCGCGACTCCTCAACAATCACCATTTTGTCGCGCAGCACATCGATGATCGGATGCGCCTTGTGAAAATCATCTTCGTAGTACTCGGCAACCAGATTGCCGAAAGCCAGCGGTACAGCAGTCATGTACTGGATGCAGTGATCGCGATCAGCAGCATTGGCCAGTGGGCCGACCTTGGAAATAATGCGAATCGCTGACTCGTGAGTGGTGATGACGATCCTGTCGATTTCATGCAGGCGATTGCGCACCTGCGGGTGCAGGATCACCGCCGCCTCACAGGCCGTTTGTGCATGGAACTCGGCCGGAAAACTGATCTTGAACAACACGTTTTCCATCACATAACTGCCGTACGGTCGCGAGAAACTGAACGCACGTTTGTCTTCAGGCTTGAGCGCCAGATCATTGTTGGTGTGGCTGAACAATACGTCGTAAAACCCCCACTGCCTGGCACTCAACACACCGGGAATACCCATTTCGCCGCGCATCGCCATGTCCGCCAAACGCACGCCACGACTGGACGCATCCCCCGCCGCCCAGGATTTACGCGAACCGGCATTCGGTGCATGCCGATACGTGCGCAATGCCTGACCGTCAGCAAAGGCGTGAGACAACGCCGACAACAACTGCTCGCGATTGGCCCCCATCAGCTTGGCGGTGACTGCGGCCGAGGCCACTTTCACCAGAATGACGTGATCGAGGCCGACACGGTTGAACGAGTTTTCCAGGGCAATCACGCCTTGAATCTCGTGGGCCATGATCATCGCTTCAAGCACTGTACGCATGGTCAGCGGTGCTACGCCATTCGCCAGGTGCTTTTGTGATAAATGGTCGGCTACCGCGAGAATACCGCCGAGGTTGTCCGACGGATGCCCCCACTCCGCCGCGAGCCATGTGTCGTTGTAGTCGAGCCAGCGCACGATGCAGCCGATGTCCCACGCCGCCTTCACCGGATCGAGTCGATAACTGGTCCCAGGCACCCGGGCGCCAAACGGCACGACAGTGCCTTCTACCACTGGCCCCAAATGCTTGGTGCACTCGGGAAAACGCAGGGCCAGCAGGCCGCAACCCAAGGTATCGATCAGGCAGTTGCGCGCGGTATCCAGCGCCTCAATTGACTCGATCCTGTAGTTGAGGACGTAATCGGCAATGTCCTGCAGGACCTTGTCGTAGTCGGGGCGGTTGTTCAGGTCGACGTTGGCACTCAGAAGTGGGTCGTTGATGGGACCTCGGCTCAGGAATCTCGGTGTATCACTGCTTTCTTGTTTTGAAATCAGATCAACTGTAGGAGCTGCCGAAGGCTGCGATCTTTTGACTTTGTTTTTTAGAATCAAGATCAAAAGATCGCAGCCTTCGGCAGCTCCTACAGGGTTTGTGTTGGTTAGAAAGAATCACCCGGTACACGAACGTACCCTTCCATCAACACCCGCGCACTGCGGCTCATGATCGCCTTGTTCACGGTCCATTCGCCATTGACCTGGCTGGCCTCGGCGCCGACGCGCAAAGTGCCGGACGGATGGCCGAAGCGCACCGCGTTGCGTTCGATACCGCCTGCCGCGAGGTTAACCAGCGTGCCGGTGATCGCTGCCGCCGTGCCGATTGCCACCGCCGCAGTCCCCATCATCGCGTGGTGCAACTTGCCCATCGACAGCGCACGCACCAGCAGGTCGACATCACCCGCCGCAATGGCTTTGCCACTGGACGATACGTAATCCGCCGGCTTGGCGACGAAGGCCACCTTCGGCGTGTGCTGCCGCTTGGCCGCTTCGTCGACGTTCGAGATCAGGCCCATGCGCAGCGCGCCGTAAGCGCGGATGGTTTCGAACATCAGCAGGGCTTTCGGATCGCCGTTGATGGCGCCTTGCAGCTCAGTGCCTTTGTAGCCGATGTCTTCGGCATTGACGAAAATCGTCGGGATGCCGGCGTTGATCAGGGTCGCCTTGAAGGTGCCGACGCCAGGTACTTCGAGGTCATCCACGAGGTTGCCGGTCGGGAACATCGAACCGCCACCGCCCTCTTCATCCGCTGCCGGATCGAGGAATTCAACCTGTACTTCGGCGGCCGGAAAGGTTACGCCGTCGAGTTCGAAGTCACCGGTTTCCTGCACTTCACCGTTGGTGATCGGCACGTGGGCGATGATGGTCTTGCTGATGTTGGCCTGCCACACACGAACCACGGCCACGCCGTTGTGCGGGATGCGGCTGGCATCGACCAGACCGTTGCTGACGGCGAACGAACCGACTGCCGCGGTCAGGTTGCCGCAGTTGCCACTCCAGTCCACGAAAGGCTTGTCGATGGAAACCTGGCCGAACAGGTAATCGACGTCGTGATCAGCCTGGGTGCTTTTCGACAGGATCACGGTTTTGCTGGTGCTGGAGGTCGCGCCGCCCATGCCGTCGATTTGCTTGTCGTACGGATCGGGGCTGCCGATCACGCGCAGCAACAAGGCATCGCGGGCCGGGCCTGGAACCTGGGCCGCTTCAGGCAAATCCTTGAGACTGAAAAACACGCCTTTGCTGGTGCCGCCGCGCATGTAGGTGGCGGGAATTTTGATCTGCGGTGCGTGAACCATGGTGCTCGTTACTCCTAATCCAGAAACAGACATGGGACTCAAAGTCCCATGCCTGTGCAGCGTTTTAGACGGCAACCGCCGATTCTTCGAGGAAGTCCTGGGCGAAGCGTTGCAACACGCCGCCGGCCTCGTAGATCGACACTTCTTCAGCGGTGTCGAGGCGGCAGGTCACCGGCACATCGACGCGCTCGCCGTTCTTGCGATGGATCACCAGCGTCAGCTCGGCACGCGGGGTGCGCTCACCGATGACGTCGTAGGTTTCACTGCCATCAATCGCCAGGGTATGGCGGTTGGTGCCTGGTTTGAACTCCAGCGGCAACACGCCCATGCCCACCAGGTTGGTGCGGTGAATGCGCTCGAAGCCTTCGGCGGCAATCGCTTCGACACCGGCCAGACGCACGCCTTTTGCTGCCCAGTCGCGGGACGAACCCTGACCGTAGTCGGCACCGGCAATGATGATCAGCGGCTGCTTGCGATCCATGTAGGTCTCGATGGCTTCCCACATGCGCATCACTTTGCCTTCCGGCTCGACGCGGGCCAGCGAACCTTGCTTGACCTTGCCGTCTTCCTGAACCATTTCGTTGAACAGTTTCGGGTTGGCGAAGGTCGCACGCTGCGCGGTCAGGTGGTCACCACGGTGAGTCGCGTAAGAGTTGAAGTCCTCTTCCGGCAGGCCCATTTTCGCCAGGTATTCGCCGGCGGCGCTGTCGAGCATGATGGCGTTGGATGGCGACAGGTGATCGGTGGTGATGTTGTCCGGCAGTACCGCCAGCGGGCGCATGCCCTTGAGCGGACGAGCGCCGGCCAGCGCGCCTTCCCAGTACGGCGGACGGCGGATGTAGGTGCTCATTTCACGCCAGTCGTACAGCGGCGCGACTTTCGGGCCGGTGTCTTCGTGGATGGCGAACATCGGGATGTAGACCTGGCGGAACTGCTCAGGTTTGACCGAGGCCTTCACCACCGAGTCGATTTCTTCGTCGCTCGGCCAGATGTCTTTCAGGCGGATTTCCTTGCCGTCGACCACGCCCAGCACGTCTTTTTCGATGTCGAAACGGATGGTGCCGGCGATGGCGTAAGCGACCACCAGTGGCGGCGAAGCGAGGAACGCTTGCTTGGCGTACGGATGAATCCGGCCGTCGAAGTTACGGTTGCCGGACAACACGGCAGTGGCGTACAGGTCGCGGTCGATGATCTCTTGCTGGATCACCGGGTCCAGTGCGCCGGACATGCCGTTGCAGGTGGTGCAGGCAAAGGCCACGACGCCGAAGCCGAGCTTGTCCAGCTCATCGGTCAGGCCGGCTTCGTCGAGGTACAGCGCGACGGTTTTCGAACCCGGTGCCAGGGACGATTTGACCCATGGTTTGCGGGTCAGGCCGAGCTTGTTGGCGTTGCGCGCCAGCAGGCCGGCGGCGATCACGTTGCGCGGGTTGCTGGTGTTGGTGCAGCTGGTGATGGCGGCGATGATCACCGCGCCATCCGGCATCTGGCCAGGCACGTCTTCCCATTGGCCGGAGATGCCTTTGGCCGCCAGATCCGAAACCGCGACACGGGCGTGCGGGTTGCTTGGGCCAGCCATGTTGCGCACCACCGAGGACAGGTCGAAGGTCAGGCCGCGCTCGTATTGCGCGCCCTTCAGGCTGTCGGCCCACAGGCCTGTGGTCTTGGCGTAGTTCTCGACCAACTGCACCTGCTCGTCTTCACGGCCGGTGAGCTTGAGGTAGTCGATGGTCTGCTGGTCGATGTAGAACATCGCCGCGGTGGCGCCGTATTCCGGAGCCATGTTGGAGATGGTCGCGCGGTCGCCAAGGGTCAACCTTGACGCGCCTTCGCCGAAGAACTCCAGCCATGCGCCAACCACTTTTTGCTTGCGCAGGAATTCGGTCAACGCCAGCACCATGTCGGTGGCGGTGATGCCCGGTTGCAGCTTGCCGGTCAGCTCGACGCCAACGCTTTCTGGCAGACGCATCCACGAGGCGCGGCCGAGCATCACGCTTTCGGCTTCCAGGCCACCGACACCAATGGCGATCACGCCCAGCGCATCGACGTGCGGGGTGTGGCTGTCGGTGCCGACGCAGGTGTCAGGGAACGCCACGCCGTCACGCACCTGGATCACCGGAGACATTTTCTCCAGGTTGATCTGGTGCATGATGCCGTTGCCTGGCGGGATCACGTCGACGTTCTTGAACGCCTTCTTGGTCCAGTTGATGAAGTGGAAACGGTCTTCGTTTCGACGGTCTTCGATGGCGCGGTTCTTCTCGAACGCTTCCGGATCGAAGCCACCGCGCTCGACGGCCAGGGAGTGGTCGACGATCAGTTGGGTCGGCACCACCGGGTTGACTTGCGCAGGATCGCCGCCTTGCAGGGCGATGGCGTCACGCAGGCCGGCAAGGTCGACCAAAGCGGTCTGGCCGAGAATGTCGTGGCACACCACGCGGGCCGGGAACCACGGGAAGTCGAGGTCGCGCTTGCGCTCGATGAATTGCTTCAGGGATTCGGTGAGCGTGGCCGGGTCGCAGCGACGCACAAGGTTTTCCGCCAGCACACGGGAGGTGTACGGCAGGGTGTCGTAGGCGCCAGGCTGGATCGCCTCGACTGCCGCGCGGACGTCGAAGTAATCCAGGTGGCTGCCGGGCAGCGATTTGCGGAATTCAGTGTTCATCGGTCAGGACTCGGGTCACGGTAGTTTCAAAAGGTGGGCCTGGCACAGTTCCTGAGCTGACTTCGATCGCCTGTAGGAGCTGCCGCAGGCTGCGATCTTTTGATCTTCAAAAAGCAATATCAAAAGATCGCAGCCTGCGGCAGCTCCTACAGGGTCACCGGTTCATTCAGTGACCTGTGCAGGCATTCCCACCATTCAGCGTTGTTCGATTGGTACGAACTTGCGCTGTTCAACGCCGGTGTACTCGGCGCTTGGACGGATGATGCGGTTGTTGGCTCGTTGTTCGTACACGTGTGCGGCCCAGCCGGTCAGGCGCGAGCAGACGAAGATCGGTGTGAACAACTTGGTCGGGATGCCCATGAAGTGGTACGCCGAGGCATGGTAGAAGTCGGCGTTCGGGAACAGTTTCTTCTGCTCCCACATGGTCTTGTCGATGGCCTCGGACACCGGGAACAACACCTTGTCGCCCACTTCGTCAGCGAGTTTTTTCGACCAGCCCTTGATCACTTCGTTGCGCGGATCGTTGTCCTTATAGATCGCGTGGCCGAAGCCCATGATCTTGTCCTTGCGCTCGAGCATGCCGAGGGTGCCCTTGATCGCGTCTTCCGGCGACGAGAAGCGCTCGATCATTTCCATCGCCGCTTCGTTGGCGCCGCCGTGCAGCGGACCGCGCAGCGAGCCGATGGCCGCGGTGATGCAAGAGTAAAGATCGGACAGGGTCGATGCGCAAACACGCGCGGTGAAGGTCGACGCGTTGAATTCGTGCTCTGCGTAGAGGATCAGTGAAACGTTCATCACCTTGACGTGCAGTTCACTCGGCTTCTTGCCGTGCAGCAGGTGCAGGAAGTGGCCGCCGATGGACTGCTCGTCGCTCACGCAATCGATGCGCTTGCCTTCGTGGCTGAAGCGGTACCAGTAGGTCATGATCGCCGGGAACGCGGCCAGCAGGCGGTCAGTCTTGTCGTGTTGCTCGGAGAAGTCGTTCTCCGGCTCCAGGTTGCCCAGGAACGAGCAACCGGTGCGCATCACGTCCATCGGGTGGGCGTCGGCGGGGATGCGCTCCAGCACTTCCTTGAGCGCCTGCGGCAGGTCACGCAGCTTGCTCAGCTTGGTGATGTAGGCGTTCAGTTGCGCCTTGCTCGGCAGTTCGCCGTACAGCAGCAGGTAGGCCACTTCTTCGAACTGTGCGTCAGCCGCCAGTTCACGAACGTCATAACCACGATAGGTCAGACCGGCACCCGACTGGCCCACAGTGGACAGTGCGGTTTGCCCGGCAACCTGGCCACGGAGCCCGGCGCCACTGAGTACTTTTGCTTCGGCCATTTCTGCCTCCAGTTTCTTGAATTTATTAGGGAGTTATTCGACTTACTTCTTCGCGGCGAACAACGCATCGAGCTTCTGCTCGAAGGTGTGGTAATCGATGCGATCGTAAAGCTCCATGCGCGTCTGCATGGTGTCGATGACATTCGCCTGCGTGCCATCGCGGCGCAGCGCGGTGTAGACGTTTTCCGCGGCCTTGTTCATGGCGCGGAAGGCCGACAGCGGGTACAGCACCAGCGACACGTCGACAGCGGCGAGTTGCTCAGTGGTGTACAGCGGCGTCGCGCCGAATTCGGTGATGTTGGCCAGGATTGGCGCTTTCACGCGGCTGGCGAACAGCTTGTACATGTCCAGTTCGGTGATGGCTTCCGGGAAAATCATGTCGGCGCCGGCTTCGATGCAGGCAGCGGCGCGATCCAGGGCAGATTCCAGGCCTTCCACCGCCAGGGCGTCGGTACGGGCCATGATCACGAAGCTGTCGTCGGTACGGGCATCGACCGCCGCCTTGATGCGATCGACCATTTCCTGCTGGGTCACGATCTCTTTATTAGGACGGTGGCCGCAACGCTTGGCGCCGACCTGGTCCTCGATGTGAATCGCCGCCGCGCCGAACTTGATCATCGACTTCACGGTACGGGCCACGTTGAAGGCCGAGGAACCGAAACCGGTGTCCACGTCCACCAGCAGCGGCAGGTCGCAGACGTCGGTGATGCGGCGCACGTCGGTCAGCACGTCATCCAGACCGGTGATGCCCAGGTCCGGCAGGCCGAGGGAGCCGGCAGCCACCCCGCCACCCGACAGGTAGATCGCCTTGAAACCGGCGCGCTTGGCCAGCAGCGCGTGGTTGGCGTTGATCGCGCCGACCACTTGCAATGGATGCTCGCTGGCGACCGCATCGCGGAAACGCTGGCCTGGAGTGCTCTTGTTCAAACTCATGACTCACCTCGTTTGGCTGTCGGGTTGGCGCCGTCCTGGTAATGACGGGCGATGTTGCGTTTGGAGGCGCCGATGTGACGGCGCATCAACAACTCGGCCAGTTCACCGTCACGGTCGGCGATGGCGTCGAGAATTCGGTGGTGCTCGGCGAACGCCTGGTGTGGGCGATTGGGCGTGCTGGAAAACTTCATGCGGTACATACGCACCAGTTGATACAGCTCGCCGCAGAGCATTTGCGTCAGGGTGCGGTTACCGCTGCCCTGGATAATCCGGTAGTGGAAGTCGAAATCGCCTTCCTGCTGGTAGTAGCCTCTCCCGGCCTGAAACGCCTCATCGCGCTCGTGGGTTTCCAGGACCCGACGCAGTTCGTCGATTTCTTCGAGACTCATGCGTTCGGCGGCCAGGCGGCAGGCCATGCCTTCCAGGGATTCGCGGATTTCGTATAGCTCAATCAGTTCGGCGTGGTTGAGCGACACCACCCGTGCGCCGACATGCGGCACGCGAACCAGCAGGCGCTGGCCTTCCAGACGGTGGATGGCCTCGCGCAACGGGCCACGGCTGATGCCGTAGGTACGCGCCAGTTCCGGTTCGGAAATTTTGCTGCCCGGCGCGATATCGCCTTTGACGATAGCCGCCTGAATGCGTCGGAAGACGTTCTCGGAAAGCGTCTCCGTATCGTCTTGCGTAGAAACCGGGGGATCGAGTTGATCCAGCATATTGTCGACACCTTTAAAGCCAATGCCGTAAAAACTAACGAATACAGGCGAATCAGTCAAAGGATAAATAGATATTGTCGACAATCTTCTGATAACCGGTTGCACCACAACGAAGTAACCCGTCTATTTATAGCCACCGGCCAGCGCTGGCGCCACCAAACCACCGTGCTAGAATGCCGCCCGCATTTGTTTGTCACATCTGCACTGCCTGTCATAAAACCCTGCCAGGCATACGAGGGAGCTTGCGCAGCGATGCCAGGGCCTTGAATCAAGTCGGACCGCTGCGCACCAGGATTTATGAGACTCAAGCCCTTCCCAAGCTTCCTTTATTTACTTTGCCTGCCCGGCTTCGCAATGGGCGGGGAAAAGACCGTGTATGGCCTCAATGAGTACGCATCGCTCAATGGCATCGACCTGGAAGTGGCGGCCAAACTCGACACCGGGGCGAAAACCGCTTCCCTGAGCGCCCGGGACATCAAACGTTTCAAACGCAATGGCGAATCATGGGTGCGCTTTTACCTGGCCATCGACGCCGCCCATTCGCACCCGATCGAACGCCCGCTGGCCCGTGTCAGCAAGATCAAGCGCCGGGCCGGCGACTACGACCCGGAGGAAGGCAAGAAGTACACCGCCCGCCCGGTGATCGAACTGGATATCTGCATGGGCTCGGCCCTGCGCAGCATCGAAGTGAACCTGACCGACCGCAGCGCTTTCCAATACCCGCTACTGATTGGCTCCGAAGCGCTCAAGCGCTTCGATGCACTGGTCGACCCCAGCCTTAAATATGCTGCCGGCAAACCTGCCTGCACCACCGACGCTCATACCGCCGAGTAATTCAAATGCGCTCTCTTACCCTTCACCTGAAACTGCTGATCGCCATCCTGGTGGTGCTGGGCATTTCAGTTACGGCCTATCAGATCTTCGTGCTGGGCATCCCGGTGACCGAAGACGCCACCGACGACCTGTGGAACATCGACGCCAAGGTCGAGTTCGTCGCCAGCGCCAAGGACCCGGTCAAGATCCAGATGTTCGTGCCTCCGCTGAGCCGCGACTTCGTGAGCCTCAACGAGAGCTTCATCTCCAACAACTACGGCGTGGCGGTGAACCGGGTCGATGGCAACCGCAAGGTCACCTGGTCGGCACGCCGGGCCAAAGGCAACCAGACGCTGTATTACCGCCTGGTGCTGACCAAGCGCTATTCCGGTGAAAAAGCCAAGATCAAAGGCCCGACCTTTCGCGACAGCATGACCATCGAAGGCCCGGAAAAAATCGCCGCCGAAGCCCTGCTCGCACCGATTCGCCAGCACTCGGCCGACGTCGAAACCTTCGTCGGCGAAGCCATCAAGCGCGTCAACAACCCCAACGACGACAACGTGAAACTGCTGCTGGCCGGTGATCCTTCCGCTGCGCACAAGGCAAAAATCGTCGAGTTGCTGCTGTCCATCGCCCACGTGCCAATCGAGAAGGTCCACACCATCCGCCTGGTGGCCGACCAGCCGCAAATGCCGGAACTGTGGCTGCGCAGCTTCAACGGCACCGACTGGCTGTACTTCAACCCGGAAACCGGTGAACAGGGCCTGCCGACCGACCGCCTGCTGTGGTGGAGCGGCGACGAAAACCTGATCACCGTCGATGGCGGCAAGAAAGCCAACGTGACCTTCAGCCTGAACAACAGCGAAATGAACGCCATTCGCCTGGCCAAGCTGACCGACGAAAACACCGACGCCAACTTCCTCGAGTACTCGCTGTACGGCCTGCCACTGCAAACCCAGCAGACCTTCATGATCATGGTGATGATCCCGATCGGCGTGCTGGTGATCCTGATCCTGCGCAACCTGATCGGCATCCAGACCCTGGGCACCTTCACCCCGGTGCTGATCGCCCTGGCCTTCCGCGAAACCCAGCTCGGCTTCGGTATCATGCTGTTTACCATCATCACGGCGCTGGGCCTGTCGCTGCGCTCCTACCTCGAACACCTGAAACTGCAAATGCTGCCCAGGTTGTCGGTGGTGCTGACGTTCGTGGTGGTGCTGATTGCGGCCATCAGCCTGTTCAGCCATAAACTCGGCCTGGAACGCGGCTTGTCGGTGGCGCTGTTCCCGATGGTGATCCTGACCATGACCATCGAACGCCTGTCGATCACCTGGGAAGAACGCGGCGGTGGCCATGCCATGAAAGTGGCGATCGGCACACTGTTCGCCGCATCCCTGGCGCATCTGATCATGACCGTGCCGGAACTGGTGTACTTCGTGTTCACTTTCCCGGCGATCCTGCTGATCCTGGTGGGCTTCATGCTGGCCATGGGTCGTTATCGCGGTTATCGCCTGACTGAACTCGTGCGTTTCAAGGCCTTCCTGAAAAAGGCTGACGCCTGATGTTCGGCCTCTGGAAGACCTGGAAGGCCCTGGAAGCCCGGGGCATCATGGGGATCAATCGGCGCAACGCAGACTACGTGCTCAAGTACAACAAGCGCAGCCTGTACCCGATCGTCGATGACAAGATCATCACCAAGGAACGCGCCATCGCCGCCGGCATTCATGTGCCGGAACTCTATGGGGTGATTTCCACCGAGAAGGAAATCGACAATCTCGAAGAGATCATCGGCGCACGCAGTGACTTCGTGATCAAGCCGGCCCAGGGCGCTGGCGGTGATGGCATCCTGGTGATCGCCGACCGCTTTGAAGGGCGTTATCGCACGGTGTCCGGCCGGATCATCAGCCATGAGGAAATCGAGCACCAGGTTTCCAGCATCCTGACCGGCCTGTACTCCCTGGGCGGTCACCGCGACCGGGCGCTGATCGAATACCGGGTGATTCCGGATCAGATCTTCAAGAGCATCAGCTATGAAGGCGTGCCGGACATCCGCATCATTGTGTTGATGGGCTACCCGGTGATGGCCATGTTGCGCCTGCCGACGCGCCAGTCCAACGGCAAGGCCAACCTGCACCAGGGCGCCATCGGTGTCGGCGTGGACCTGGCCACCGGCCTGACCCTGCGCGGCACCTGGCTGAACAACATCATCAACAAACACCCGGACACCACGAACGCAGTAGATGGCGTGCAACTGCCCTACTGGGACGGCTTCATGAAACTCGCCGCTGGCTGCCATGAGTTGTGCGGCCTGGGCTACATCGGTGTCGACATGGTCCTGGACCAGGAAAAAGGCCCGCTGATTCTGGAGCTCAACGCCCGGCCGGGGCTGAATATCCAGATTGCCAATGATTGCGGCCTGACGCTGCGTACGCATGCGGTCGAGGCGCGGCTGGAAGACCTGAAGGCCCGTGGCGTGACCGAAACGGTCGAAGAACGCGTGGCGTTTGTGCAGGAGATGTTTGGGCATATTCCCGCGGTCGAAGGCTGATCCCTGTGGCGAGGGAGCAAGCTCCCTCGCCACAGAGTTACATTTCGGCCGTTACCAATATGCCTCTTTCCGACATCCCTCTAGGACCAAATCCTACAGAGGTCTACAATCGCCACCCCGCCTCGATGGCTGACTTCCCCCGCCCATGTTGACCTGCTCCGTACACCCGCTGCCCTATCGCGCCAACCCCGCCGAATATTTCGCGGCGATTCGCCATGCCCCTGGCGCCGTCCTGCTCGACAGTGGCCGCCCCAGCGCCGACCGCGGTCGCTATGACCTGCTCAGCGCCTGGCCACTGGAACAACTGACGGTATCGCCCGACGAAAGTGGCGACGCTTTCCTGCAACGCCTGCGCGATAACCTGACACGCCTGGGCGAAGCCACTCTGCCAGCACCTTACGAGTTGCCGTTTGCCGGTGGATTGATCGGCTACCTGAGTTACGACTTCGGCCGACATCTGGAGCGCCTGCCGAGCCAGGCCCGTGACGACCTGCAACTGCCTGACGCGCGTTTCGGTTTGTACGGCTGGGCATTGATCAGCGACCACCTGTCGCTGACCAGTCAATTGGTGTTCCACCCGACCCTGCCCGACAGCGAGTGTCAGCGCCTGATCGAGCTGTTCAACCAGCCTGCACCGCAAGAGGTCGCGCCCTTCAAACTGCTCACCCCGATGACTGCCGACTTGAGCGCCGATGAGTATCAACAGGCCATCGAGCACATCCAGCAGTACATTCAGGCCGGCGACTGTTACCAGGTCAATTTCGCCCAACGGTTTCGCGCACCCTGCCAGGGTGATTCGTGGGCCGCTTACTGCGCGCTGCGCGCTGCTTGCCCGACGCCGTTTTCCGGCTTCCAGAGCTTGCCTGATGGCAATGCCGTACTCAGCCTGTCGCCGGAGCGCTTCGTCAAAATCAGCCAGGGCCACGTGGAAACCCGCCCGATCAAGGGCACTCGCCCGCGGGGCCTGACGCCCGGGCAAGATGCCGCGAACGCCGCCGAATTGCTGGCCAGCCCCAAGGACCGCGCGGAAAACCTGATGATTGTCGATCTGCTGCGCAATGACCTCGGTCGCACCTGCCGCACCGGCTCGGTACGGGTGCCGGAACTGTTCAGCCTGGAAAGCTATCCGAACGTGCATCACCTGGTGAGCAGCGTCACCGGTGAACTGGCGGATGAGCGCGACGCTCTGGACCTGATCGCCGGCAGCTTCCCTGGCGGCTCGATTACCGGCGCGCCAAAGATTCGCGCCATGCAGATCATCGACGAACTTGAGCCGACCCGGCGCGGACTGTATTGCGGTTCGTTGTTGTATCTCGATGTGCGCGGCGAGATGGACAGCTCCATCGCCATCCGCAGTTTGCTGGTCAAGGACGGGCAGGTGTGTTGCTGGGGCGGTGGCGGGATTGTCGCGGACTCAGAGTGGCAGGCTGAGTATCAGGAGTCGATCACCAAGGTGAAGGTGTTGCTCGAAACTCTGCAGAACCTCTGAAACCCTACCCCTGTAGGAGCTGTCGAGTGAAACGAGGCTGCGATCTTTCGATTTTTTAAGATCAAGATCAAGATCAAGATCAAAAGATCGCAGCCTGCGGCAGCTCCTACAAGCGATTCGAAGCCTTGATGAACTCCTGCTTCAGTGCTTCGAACGTATGCACCGCCGGGAACTGCGGGAACTGTGCAATCACGTTGTCCGGCGCATGGAACAGAATCCCGGCATCGGCCTCGCCCAGCATGGTGGTGTCGTTGTAGGAATCCCCCGCCGCGATAACCCGGTAGTAGAGGCTCTTGAAGGCCAGGACCGACTGACGCTTGGGATCTTTTTGACGCAGTTGATAGTCAGTGACTCGCCCGGTGTCGTCAGTAATCAGGCGATGGCAGAGCAAGGTCGGGAAGCCCAGTTGGCGCATCAGCGGCTGGGAGAACTCATAGAAGGTGTCCGACAGGATCACCACCTGGAAGCGCTCGCGCAGCCAGTCGACGAACTCGATGGCGCCGTCCAGCGGCTTGAGCGTGGCGATCACTTCCTGGATGTCGGAGAGCTTCAGACCGTGCTCGTCGAGAATCCGCAGGCGCTGCTTCATCAGCACGTCGTAGTCGGGAATGTCCCGGGTGGTGGCCCTGAGGGATTCGATCCCGGTTTTTTCGGCGAAGGCGATCCAGATTTCCGGAACCAGCACACCTTCAAGATCCAGACAGGCAATTTCCACAAGACACTCCCATTTGTATTGATTATTGAGTCGAGCGAGCAAAAAGATTGCCGAACTCTAGCGACTCGGGCCTGCCTGCGCAACGCAGAGGATGCCCCGGCCCGCGCAGCTTTTTGTTACCATCGACCCCATATAGAGCGCCCAGCGCCACTGACCTGTAGGAAGCCGCCCTGATGAGCCCAACGTTCGACGTCGTGGAACTCGCCACGACCTATGCCAACAAGTCCGCCCAGGACATTCTGAAACTCGCATTTGCCGAGTTCGGCGATGACCTGTGGATATCTTTCAGCGGCGCCGAGGATGTGGTGCTGGTGGACATGGCCTGGAAGCTGAACAAGAACGTCAAGGTGTTCAGCCTCGACACCGGCCGCCTGCACCCCGAGACCTACCGCTTCATCGATCAGGTGCGCGAGCACTACAAGATCGAAATCGAACTGGTGTCGCCGGACTACACGAAACTTGAACCCTTCGTGAAGGAGAAAGGCCTGTTCAGTTTCTATAAGGATGGCCATGGTGAATGCTGCGGCATCCGCAAGATCGAACCGCTGCGCCGCAAGCTGTCCGGCGTGACGGCCTGGGCCACCGGCCAGCGTCGGGATCAGAGCCCCGGTACTCGCAGCGCCGTCGCGGTGATGGAAATCGACACCGCGTTCTCCACACCGGAACGCACCCTGTACAAGTTCAACCCGCTGGCACAAATGACCAGCGAAGAGATCTGGGGCTACATCCGCATGCTGGAACTGCCGTACAACAGCCTGCACGAACGCGGTTTCATCAGCATCGGCTGCGAACCCTGCACCCGCCCGGTACTGCCGAACCAGCATGAGCGCGAAGGCCGCTGGTGGTGGGAGGAAGCGACGCAGAAGGAATGCGGGCTGCATGCGGGGAATATCATCAGCAAGTCAAAAGCCTGATCCCAAGCCTTGTGAAATCCCCCTCTGTGGGAGCGAGCCTGCTCGCGATGGCCGCTCCCCGGTTTCAAGACTGGCTCAAACAGCACTAAACCTCTGCCCCAACCCCCGCTCGGCAAACTGCTCAATGACGAATTCGACAAACGCCCGGGTCTTGCCGGGCAGCAGTTTGTGTTCGGCGTAATAGATGGAGGTGTAGCCGTCGTCGATGTACCAGTCCGGCAACACCCGCTGCAACCTGCCCGACTCCAGATAGCCCGCGGCAAACGGCATGCTCACCAGCGCAATGCCCAGACCCTGCGCTGCCGTGGCGCAGGCGGCCTCGGAATCGCTCATGGTCATCCGCGCCTTGAGCGTCAACGGACTGTGTTGCTGATTGCGATGGGTCAACTGCCAGGAGCGCACTCGACCGGTTTGCGGCGAACGAATCAGAATCCCGTCATGGTGCTTGAGGTCATCTGGCTCGCTGATCGCCGCATGTGTCGCCAGGTAGTCCTGCGTAGCCACCAACACCCGATGCGCCGGACTCAGTCGGCGTGCAACCACGCCCTGGGGTAATTCGAAGCCACCGCCGATTGCCGCGTCGAAACCCTGCCCGATCAGATCGACCTGGCGATTGTCGAAGTGCCAGTCCGGGTTGATCGCCGGGAATCGTCGCAGAAACTCGCCGAGCATCGGCACAATGTACAGGCAGCCGAATACCGTCCCCATGCTGACTTTCAGGGTGCCCGCCGGCTGCCCTCCGGCGCTGGCGAGATTGGCCACGGCATTCTGGATCGTGTGCAGGCTGCCGCTGACTTCACCAAGAAACAACTGACCGGCTTCCGTCAGGGTCAGGCTGCGAGTACTGCGCTGGAACAATCTGACACCCAGGCACGCCTCGAGTTTGGCAACGCTCTTGCCCACCGCCGCCGGTGTCAGGCTCAAGCGACGCGCCGCTTCAGCAAAGCTGCCGACCTCGGCACTGCGCACAAAGCATTCGATACTGCTGAAGGTTTCCATAGGCGCCACTATAAACTTTTGGTTTATACAGACTATCGCAATTATGGTCTACACAGCAGGTAATCCTGAATCGATACTAGGCTCCATCAACCGGGACATCTCGCCTCGGGATTTGGAGATCGACATGACTACTCAGAACCTCAGCGGCAAAGTGGCATTGATTCAAGGTGGTTCCCGCGGTATCGGCGCCGCCATCGTCAAGCGCCTGGCCGCTGAAGGCGCGACCGTTGCCTTCACTTATGTCAGTTCCACGGCCAAGGCCGAAGAACTGCAAGACAGCATCACCACCAAGGGCGGCAAGGCCCTGGCCATCAAGGCCGACAGCGCCGACGCCGACGCCATCCGCGGTGCCGTGTCCGCCACGGTAGAAGCCTTCGGTCGCCTGGATATCCTGGTCAACAATGCCGGCGTACTGGCGGTAGCACCACTGGCCGAGTTCAAACTCGAAGACTTCGACCAGACCCTGGCCATCAACGTGCGCAGCGTGTTCATCGCCACCCAGGCCGCCGCCCGGCACATGACCGAGGGTGGTCGCATCATCAACATCGGCAGCACCAACGCCGACCGCATGCCCTTCGCCGGTGGCGGCCCGTACGCCATGAGCAAATCGGCACTGGTCGGCCTGACCAAAGGCCTGGCCCGTGATCTCGGCCCGCAAGGTATCACCATCAATAACGTCCAACCGGGCCCGGTCGACACCGACATGAACCCGGCCGAGGGTGACTTTGCGGAAAGCCTGATCCCGTTGATGGCCGTGGGCCGTTACGGCAAGGCCGAAGAGATTGCCAGCTTCGTCGCCTACCTCGTCAGCCCTGAAGCCGGTTACATCACCGGGGCCAGCCTGACCATCGACGGTGGTTTCGGCGCCTGAAGCGTTAAACGCAAACCCAATGTGGGAGCGGCGGTGCGGCGATCCGACTTGCTCGCGAAAGCGGTGAATCAGACGACATCAATATTGCCTGGCACACCGCCTTCGCGAGCAAGCCCGCTCCCACATTTGCCAGTGTCGACCCGTCTTTTTTTAGCTAGGCCCATTCAAGCGCCGGCAAACCAAATGCATCCGGCACAAACGCCTTCAGCGTACGAAGAATGCCATCGGCATGTGCGTACCTGACGTCGGCCATTGCCGCATCCGGAATCGCAATCGCCGTCATCCCCGCCGCTTTCGCCGCAGTGACACCAAAGGGCGAATCCTCGAATACCAGGCAATCTTGCGGTGCAACACCCAGGCGCCGCGCCGCCGTCAGGAAAATATCCGGTGCCGGTTTGGCCGCGCCTACCTCGGGGTCATCGGCGGTGACAATGAAGTCGAACAAGGCGAACCAGTCGCGATGCAAGGTAGTTTTCTGGCCAAACGACTGGCTCGAGGAACTGGTGCCCACGGCAATGGGAATATTGTTGGCTTTCAAATGCCGTACCAGCTCCTGTGCGCCGGGCATTGCCTGTGCTGTAGGAAAACGCTCGCGCATCAGCGGCTCGCGCATCACCAGGAACTCTTGCGCCGTGATCGGCAAGTCCAGCGCTTGAACCACATAGCGCGCCAGATCGCCCGCGCCCCGGCCAATGATGTTCTGTTTGATGCTCCAGTCGAACGTCCGGCCGTAACGCGCGGCAATGATGGACGTGACTTCGGTGTAGATGCCCTCTGTATCCAGCAACAGACCGTCCATATCGAAAATCACGGCCCTGATCGGGCCGAATGCTTTCAGTGGTGCATTCATCGCATCTGATCCGTTTTCTAAGGCATCCGGGGCAGCTCAGGTACGGCCGATGCCCTATGGATTAAAGGATTCAGCAGCATAGCGAGCGCCGCCGGTCCAGGGCAATGATCAAATCCCGTTCGACGCCCAATGGTCCTCCGCGATTAAGCGAATCGCCCTACAGCAAGCGCCACCTTTCCCGACTTCTTTCCTTGCCGATCCCCCGCAGAGTTTCGCGCTCCACACTCCGCCAAGCGAAAGACAGCAGATGTTCGATCCCCAAGAGGTATTGGCATGCCCCGCCAGCGGCTCCCTGACACTTGGCTCCGGCAGGCATGAACGCCACGAGGACGCCTCCAGACAGGCGAAAAACCCCAACGGCGACAGCGCCGACACCATCGAGCGCACTGCCACCCACAACGGCACAGTGTCGATGGTTACCGGCGAAGGACTGCTGCCCCTGACCGACGGCACCCTCGACGGGATCCTACCCTTCGATTTCACCCGCCTCTACCGCACCAGTGCCGTCGAAATCGACAACGGCCTCGGTTTTGGCTGGAGCAATTCGCTGTCCCAGCACCTGGAACTCCACGGCGAGCAAGTGCTGTGGATCGACCCCGAAAACCGTCGCACGCCGTTTCCACGACCAACGACGGTGCGCCCGGTGATCCACAACAGCCTGTCGCGGGCGACGATTTACCTCGGGGGGAAGCCGGACGAACTGATCCTCGCCCTGGCCGGCGACCGCGCGCGGTTCTACCACTTTCATGACGGCCGGCTCAGCGCGATCAGCGACGCCTACGGCAACCGCCTGACGGTGCAACGGGACCGCTGTGACCGGATCCAGCGCCTGGACAACGGCGCCGACCGCGCCTTATTGCTGCGTTACGACCTCAAGCACCTGGTGGCCGTCGACTACCAGGTGCTTCAGCGCGGCGACCCCGAGGTGAACACCTGGCGCACCGAACAGACCCTGGTCAGTTACCGCTACGACGCCCGCCAGCGCTTGATCGAGACAACCAACGCCGCAGGTGAAAGCGAACGCTATGACTACGACGAACGGCACGTCATCCTGCAACGGCAACTGGCCGGCGGTGCGAGCTTCTTCTGGGCGTGGGAACGCTCCGGCAAAGCAGTCCGCTGCATCCATCATTGGGCCTCGTTTATGCAGATGGAGGCGCGTTACGCCTGGGACGATCAAGGCGGCGTGACGGTGAACAACGCCGACGGCAGCGAAGAGATTTACGTTCATGACGATCGCGCACGGTTGGTGCGCCAGGTCGGGCCCGACGGCGCAGAGCTGCACAAGGCCTACGACGATCAGGGCCACCTGATCGCCGAGCAGGACGCCCTCGGTGCCGTCACCGAATACCAGTATGACGAAGTCGGCCGGTTGGTCGCGCAGCTTGCGCCCGATGAGACGCCCATGTCCTGTGACTATCGCCACGGTTTCCTGCGCACACTCACCCGTGGTCAGGCGACGTGGACCTGTCAGCGCAATGCCCGGGGTGACATCACTGCCGTCTCCGATCCCGACGGGCAGATCACTCGCTATATCTACGACCCGCAGGGGCGCTTGCTGACAATTCGATTCCCCGACCAGAGCGGTCACCGGTTTGTCTGGAACGCCTTGGGGCAACTGTTGGAGGAGATCTTGCCGGACGGTGCCCTGCGATCCTTTTCCTACGATGTGCTGGGCCGGCGGATTACCCGGCAGGACGAACACGGTACCGTCACCGGCTATGAGTCAGACGCCGCGGGACGACTGATCAGGACCACGCTGCCCACCGGTGCCTGCCGAGCCTATCGCTACAACGCCTATGGCCAGGTCACCGCCGAAACCGACGAACTGGGACGGGTAACCCGTTACGAATACGCCGACGACCTGCACTTGGTCAGCCGTCGGATCAATCCCGACGGCAGCGCACTGAAGTACGGCTACGACCATGCGCAACTGTTGCTCACCGAGATCGAAAACGAGGTCGGCGACACCTATCGGCTGGACTACACGCCCGGCGGATTGATCCGACAGGAAACCGGCTTCGATGGCCGTCGTACCGCGTATGCGTATGACGGTAATGGCCGGTTGCTGGAAAAAACCGAGTTCGGCGACGACGGTTCGCAACTCGTCACACAGTACCAACGTGACAGCGCCGGGCGCTTATTGCTAAAGACCCTGCCCGACGGGATCAAGGTCGAGTACCACCACGACAACTGTGGGCGACTGGTTGGCGTCGATGACGGTCAGGACCATCCGCTGGCGTTCGAGTACGACCGCCAGGGCCGGCTGATCACCGAGCATCAGGGTTGGGGCACCCTGCATTACGGCTACGATACCTGCGGCCGGCTCAAGCGGCTGCGCCTGCCGGACGACTGTGTCCTTGTCTACCACCACGCCAAGGGGGGCGTCCTCACTGCCATCGATCTCAATGGCACGCGCCTGACCAGCCACCGCTTTGTCCGCGGGCGCGAACAGCAACGCCAACAGGGTCTGCTGCTCAGCGATTACGCCTACGACGAGCAGGGCCGCTTGCAGGTCCATACGGTCAGCCAAAAGCAACGACCGCTGTACCACCGCGAGTATGCCTACAGCGCCAAGGGTAATCTGCTGCAGATTGCCGACAGCCGTCAGGGCCAACGCCACTATCAATACGATTCGCTCGACCGCCTGACCGGCGTACGCCACGCCCGCGACCAGTTCGCCGAGAATTTCACCCATGACCCGGCCGGCAACCTGCTGATCCACGGCCGTCCGGGCCCGTTCGTGCTCCAGGGCAACCGCCTGCACCGCCATTGCGACAGCCACTACGTCTACGACGCCTTCGGCAACCTGATCCGTGAACGCCGCGGTATGCCGCCCCAGGTCACCCAATACACCTACGACAGCCAGCACCGCCTGATTGGCGTCAACACCCCGGACGGTAAAAGTGTCAGCTACCGCTACGACGCCTTCGGTCGGCGCATCCGCAAAACCGTCGACGGCCAGACCACGCAACTCTTCTGGCAAGGCGACCAGCTCATCGCCGAAAGCGCTCCCTGGCACTACCGCAGCTACGTTTACGAACCCGGCAGCTTCCGCCCGCTGGCGCTGCTCGACGGCAAGGGCCAGGCAGACGTCCGCCCGTTCTACTACCAACTCGACCATCTCGGCACCCCGCAGGAACTGACCAGCTACGATGGCGCCATCGTCTGGTCGACGAAATACACCGCCCACGGCAAACTCCGCGAAGTGAGCGACGGCGAGCGACTCGAACAACCGCTACGGTTCCAGGGGCAATACTTCGACGCAGAGAGCGGCCTTCACTACAACCGCCATCGCTACTACCATCCCGACATCGGTCGCTATCTGACGCAGGATCCGGTCAAGCTGGCCGGTGGGTTGAACCCCTATCGGTACACCCGGAACCCGACGGGGTGGTTGGACCCACTGGGGCTGGGCGGGAATTGTCCGCGGGCGTACAAGCCAGGATGCTCGGCGCCGTATGAGGAAGGAGGGGTAAAAGTTGATGAGGGAGAGCCTGATGCGCCCTCTCCAGAACGTTCAAATAAATACGTGCTTCACGGAGACTCACGGGAGCTCCGGGAAATGTTTTCAACCGGGTTTGAATCCCTCGGACCGACGCCTTAACGAAGCAATCGGCCCCGGGCTGGCTCACTGTCGCTTCGTAATGGCTGGCTCACCCGCGCCATCGTCCCGTTCTTCTGGGTCGGCCTCTATATCATCGTCATCATCGTCGCTCGGAACCTGCTCCACACCTGCATCATCATCGTCCGGCGGTCGTTGGTCGCGGCTCAAGGAGTCGGTAGGCGACGGCAGCGGATACTCCGGTGTTTCATCAACGTCGGGGACTTTCCGATCAGTCTTCATAGCTCACCTCTCGTGTGACCTGAAATGCAGGCCACGACTTGGCGAGGAACGGGCGACGGACGTGTTCGTTCAGCTGGACAACCGGTTAATCAGCCAGCACGGCTCGATCAATCTTCGTCCTCTTCCTCATCGTCAAACTCGATATTTCCCACATCGCCCAAATCATCAGCATCGTTAAGCGGCACCGTCGCATCATCCATCAGCGACCCCGGATCTTCATTGCCGGGATCGTTGATAGACGGCAGTCCGCTCGGGCCCTTTTCTTCCTTGCCTTCGCTTTTCGCAGTCATGGGATGCCTCGCTTAACTAGTGATGCTTTTTGTGGTGCTTGTTCGAGTGTTTATAACCGTTACCGGAATGGGAATGACCGCTGTCACTCCCCAGATCATTGCCGACCGCACCACCGGCTGCACCACCGAGGCCTGCGCCGATGGCCGATCCGGTCGAGCCGCCAAGACTGTTGCCGACCACCGATCCACCCGCCGCGCCCAAACCACCGCCTACCGCCGCTTCGGTGCGACTGCGTTTGGGCGCGGCAATCGCACTGCCGGCCGCTCCGCCGACACCTGCACCAATCGCTGCACCCGTACTGCCGCCCACCTGGCCACCGACAACGTTGCCCAACACCCCACCAAGACCACCGCCTACCGCGGCATCTCCATTACCTCCCGCCAGCGCCACCTGAGAGACCAGCAATCCAAAAACAATCGCAGGCACCATCAATAGCCGAGCATTCAGGCTTCCGTTTTTTTTGCCGTTGGTTTCCGGGTTCATGGCAAGCCTCGCATTCTTCCAGGGTATGGAAGATTTGAGTTGCTGCTGCGAGAAACGTTCATAAAAGAAAAAGCCCGGCATCAAGCCGGGCTCTTTTCAAATCCGTATCAGGATCAGTGGCGCTTGTGACCATTGGCCAGGTTGCTGCCTACGCCGCCGCCCAATGCACCGCCCAGGCCTGCACCGATGGTGGCACCGGACTTGCCGCCAAGGCTATTGCCGATCACCGAACCACCGGCCGCGCCGACACCGCCACCGATGGCAGCGCTGGTGCGATGGCCTTTTTTGGCGGCAACTGCGCTGCCCGCCGCACCAGCGACACCCGCACCAATCGCAGCGCCAGTGCTGCCGCCCATCTTCTGGCCGACCACATTACCCAATGCGCCGCCCAAGCCGCCGCCCAGCGCGGCAGTGCCGTCACCAGCCATTGCACCTTGAGCAACCAGAAGCCCCAGAACCAGAGCGGGCAGTGTTAAACGCATGACATAAACCTCAAAAAATAGGGGTATACAAAAAGGGGGGCGAGATTGAATGCTTTTGCGCGGATAAAGTCCAGCACGCCGGTCCAACTTCGCGATTGGCGACGGTTGGACAGCGTTTACCGAAAAGGTTTTATCGCGGACAAAAAAAAGCCCGCTGGGGAAACGGGCCAGGTGTTGCTTTCTAACGGATGAGTCGAGATTAAGGAGGGCACTGTGAAAAGTTTGTGAAAAATCACCCCCTTCAAAAAAATGTCATAAAACTTTTCAGGCATGAAAAACCCCGCTCTTTGACGGGGTCTGCCTCACGCTCGATTACTTCCGGACCGGTGCTGTCACCTTGGGTAAAAATTTGCCCTTCAGTACCCGGCACGCCCTGGTCTTGATTTTGTCGATCTCAGTCTGGTCCTCGCCGAAACTGGCCACATACTGGGTCTGACCACACCGCACGGAGTTGTTGATCGGAAATTCTGCGCCATCGTCCTCGATATATGGATCAGCCATCTCTTCACCCCTTTCAAAACGCGCGATCGACACCGGCAAGCCCTTTGCCTGAAAGAATATCAATCGCCAAGGCTTTTCAGACTAGCCGGTCACTAACGGACCTGCCGTTCTGATTTTCCCGTGACCGACGAATGGCTTCTGACCTTTCACCGCAACTTGACCGCCGTCCCGGTCACAAACACCACGACCATCCCGCCCTTGCCGGCCGGCATGCTGATCTCGTAATCAAGCCCGACCACCGCGTCCGCCTGAAGCGCCTGCGCCCGTTCCTTGATCTCATCGGTGGCCTGAATGCGTGCTTCCTTCAACGCTCGCTCCAGTGTCTGGGAGCGCCCGCCGAAAAAGTCACGCATCCCGGCAAACACGTCACGGACAACGTTGATCCCTTGCACCGACTCGGCGCTGACAATGTCCAGGTAGGCGGTAATTTGCCGGCCTTCGATGGCGTGGGTCGTGGTGATGATCATTGATGCTCCTTCCTGTTCAGATATTCAGCCAACGCATCAAACGCCGGCAAGGTAACGGGATCGTTGGCCGAGTTGCTGGCCACCGGGTGGGATGCGTAGCGGACGATGACCCCTCTCGGCCTTCGGGTCGACGTAGATGCGCTGTCCATGGACACCACGCGCCATGAACACCCCGCCCTCCTCTGAACTTTCAGTTGGATTTCGCCGGTACATCGCTGAAGTCATAGATGCCCTTAAAAAGATTCACGTGGATCCTGGAACAGGTATCCGGGTTTTTTCGGATGTAGACAACGTCATTTTCCACTGGCCCGCAGGTCGTGACCTTGGACGCGTCAGCGAGAACCGCATACCGGATTAAAGGATCAACTTGTGATGAAGCGAGCATGCCGGCTCCCATCAGGGTCCCGATGAAGAAGATCTTCAACCCTGGAACGCGTTCTTCGGCAGACGCGCCAATCGGCACACCAAACAACGCCTTCATCTGCCAACAGACGAGCATGCAAATGCTGATCAACAGCAGTGAAATGGGTACAGATAAAATGACACCACCGATTGTCGAGGCGTACCTGATATTTTCGACTTCAATTCCAGTGGTAGCGTTGATGGTTTTCTCCGCTACGATTTTACAAATGTAAAAAACGATTGCTGTGTAGGCCAGGGAGCTTGGCCATTTCTTTGCAAAAGCACTGATATTCTTGCGGTTGCAAAAAGCAAAATACCCACCACATGAAAATACAGTCGTAAAAATTAAAGCCGTCAGAGTCTCGTGCTCGAGAAATTGCGCAAGCCACACCGCAAAAATCAACACGGCAGCCTTGATCATGCTCTTTATTTCAATGCTCATTCTTGCGCAAAACCCTATTCAAAAACTGTGTCATGCATAGGAAGCAGCATATCGAGGCGCCCTCGCTCTGGCTGTAGGAGAGCTCCGTGAGTTGCGAAGGACCTTACGCTTGCTTCGTTTTGGCTTGGATATCGGCGCGATGATGTATTTGGGGCCGGATTGCGGAGTAGATGGGGCATACGAACGGGAACATGATCCGGCAGCATTTCCCTATCGCTCTTTTTCAGACGCCAAAAACCACAAACCCCCGACTTTCTCCAGGAAAGTCGGGGGTTTGTGTTTACAGAATTTGGCGGTGAAGGAGAGATTCGAACTCTCGATACAGTTTCCTGTATACACACTTTCCAGGCGTGCTCCTTAAGCCACTCGGACACTTCACCGTATCTCTTCAAACAAGTTCTGTCTGTCGAGGCGCGCTAATGTAGTCGAAAGCATTTCCGATGGCAAACATTTTTTTCAGAATTTTCATGCGGTTAACGCGATTCAGCGTTTCCGGTCGTTCCGGGCCATGGCAAACCGGCCAATCTCCGGCTTCGTGCCCTCTTCTATATAGAGGGGAATGCGCAGCAGGCACGGCGGGCTACGCCTGGCGGGCGGGCAAAGGGTGACTGGCGGGTCAGTCACGGCGCTTTACCTGGCCTGCGGCGGTGGGTAACGTCTGCCCAACTTAATTGAAAGGAATAGCGTCATGAGTGAGTTGATTTCCTACCATCTCGAAGACGGTATCGCGACCCTGACCCTGAGCAATGGCAAGGTCAATGCCATCTCCCCGGATGTGATTGCCGAGTTCAACGCTGCGCTGGATCGGGCCGTGACCGATCGTGCGGTGGTGATCATTACCGGCCAGCCGGGCATTCTCTCTGGCGGCTATGACCTGAAGGTGATGACGGCCGGCCCCAGGGAAGCCGTGGCACTGGTGACCGCCGGCTCGACCCTGGCCCGCCGCCTGCTGTCGCACCCCTTCCCGGTGATCGTGGCGTGCCCGGGGCATGCGGTGGCCAAGGGCGCGTTCCTGCTGTTGTCGGCCGACTATCGCATCGGCGTAGAAGGCGCGTTCAGCATTGGCCTGAACGAAGTGCAGATTGGCATGACCATGCACCACGCGGGCATCGAGATTGCCCGTGACCGCCTGAACAAAGTGGCGTTGCAGCGCTCGGTGGTCAACGGCGAGATGTTCAATCCACAAGGCGCCGTGGCGGCCGGTTTCCTTGATGTCGTGGTTTCGCCTGAAGAACTGCAAGGCGCGGCATTGGCGGCGGCTCGTCAGTTGAAGAAGATCAACATGACTGCGCACAAGAACACCAAACTGAAAGTGCGCAAAGCGCTTCTGGAGGCCCTGGACAACGCGATCATCCAGGACCAGGAACATTTGGGTTAAGCCCGGATCTGCTGCAACGAAAAACCCGACCGTCGTGTCGGGCTTTTTCATACATGTCCGTGTTAAACGTCTGTAAACGCTCTAGACCGCATCTGACCAAATAGTCGGAAACATCAGCTCAAACATCGGCCACCTCCCACCTCCCTGGGAGCAATTGCCGAATACAGTGCACATCCGTACACTGCGCCACCTTTTGTCCCGGTGGGGCCTGTAGATGCTGTTTTTGTTCCGTATGTTATTGATGGGCCTGCACTTTATCGTGGCGGGCGTGCTGGGAGTGATTCTCGGCCTGTGTCGACCATTCAATCCGGATAACAGCCGCCTGTGCGCACGCCTGTACGCATGGCCGGCCATGTGTATTTTGCGTTTGCGGGTGAAGGCCGAAGTCGGGCCGTTGATGGATAAACCCGACAGTTGCGTGATCATCGCCAATCACCAGTCCAACTATGACCTGTTTGTGTTCGGCAACGTGGTGCCGCGCCGTACCGTGTGCATCGGCAAAAAGAGCCTGAAGTGGGTACCGTTGTTCGGGCAGTTGTTCTGGCTGGCCGGCAATGTACTGATCGACCGTGGCAATGCGCACAAGGCGCGCCAGTCGATGCTGACCACCACCCACACCCTGCAAAACAAAGACACCTCGATCTGGGTTTTCCCGGAAGGCACGCGCAACCTGGGTGAGGACTTGCTGCCCTTCAAGAAAGGCGCCTTTCAGATGGCCATTGCCGCCGGGGTGCCGATTGTCCCGGTGTGTGTCAGCAGTTACGTCAAACACATGCAATTGAACCGCTGGCGCAGCGGGAAAATCCTGATTCGCTCGTTGCCGGCGATCCCCACCGCCGGTTTGAGCCTGGACGACATGCCCCTGCTGATCGCCCAGTGCCGCGAGCAGATGCGTGAATGCATCGAATCGATGGACCGGCAACTGCAAGCCGCCTGAAAAACAAAACCCGCCTGGTGCGGGTTTTCTTTTGCCTGCGCATCTTTGCCCAGAACTCGGCAGATTTAACTGACTCTCAAACACTGCGAGGCTAAGCTGATCCACACTGCCATTGCATTTGCTGCCAATTGAAAGCTGCCATAAGAAGTGAACCACCATCATGGGTAGAGTTGTTGCTGCTGCGGTTTATAGCGCCGGTAAGAGAGTTACCAATATCACCCTTGACGAAGGCGCCGCCTGGGCGGCAAAGCCCGGGCATTTTGTCTGGATCGGCCTTGAGGAGCCGAACGCCGAGGAACTCTACAACCTGCAACGCCAGTTCAACCTGCACGAACTGGCGATTGAAGACGCCCTGGAAAAACACAGCCGACCGAAACTGGAAACCTTCGGCGATGCGCTGTTCATCGTGACGTATTCGCCCATCCGGGATGAAGGCAAACTCAAGTTCATCGAGACGCATATCTTTGCCGGCAATGGCTACATCATTACTGCGCGCAACGGTCACTCGGCATCCTACGCCCATGTCCGTCAACGCTGTGAGGCGCGTCCGCTATTGCTTGAGCACGGGGAAGATTTCGTACTCTATGCCATCCTCGATTTCGTGATCGAAAACTACCAGCCGATGGGCGAAGCCATTCACGCGGAGATCGATGAGCTGGAAGGCAATGTGTTGTGCGGCTCGCTGAATGACTACGACATCCAGAGGCTGCATGGCCTGCGCCGCGATGTGTTGCGCTTGCGTCGTTATGTGGCCCCGATGATCGAGATAGGAGAGGAACTTCAGAGACTGAGCTTCCCGTTCATCGACAAGAACATGCGCCCGTATTTTCGCGATGTGCAGATTCATGTAACGCGGCAGATGGAAGACCTGACGACGCTGGCGGATATTGCCAGCCAGACGATTGAAATCGGGGTGCTGCTGGAAGCCTCGCGCCAGAGCGTGGTGCAACGCAAGTTTGCGGCCTGGGCGGCGATCCTGGCCTTCCCGACGGCGGTGGCGGGGATCTACGGGATGAACTTCCAGAACATGCCGGAGTTGACCTGGCACTACGGGTATTTCGGGGTGCTGGGGTTCATTACGGTGGGTTGTCTGGGGTTGTGGGCGAGTTTCAAGAAATCGGGGTGGCTGTAGGGCTGTGTGTCTACATTGAAAACCGGGGGACCCATTCGCGAGCAAGCCCGCTCCCACATTGGATCTCTGCAACACCAAAGAACCACTGTGGGAGCGGGCTTGCTCGCGAAGCTTTTAGCTTTTATAACGCTTTGGCTGCTGGCTTGTGCGCGACAAACCGCATCATCCACTCGGCAACCGTGGTGCCATGGTGTTCCTGTTCCAGGCTCGCGATACCTTTGGAATAGACCTGCTCACCCAGTGCCTGCTGGCGAATTTCAAGCAGGGCGCGGGAGTAGTCGTGGATGAACTCCGGATGCCCCTGGAAGCACAGCACCTGGTCGTTGATGTGGTAGGCGGCAAACGGGCAGAAATCGCTGGAAGCGATGACCGTGGCGTTCTCCGGCAACGACGTGACCTGGTCCTGGTGGCTGATCAGCAGCGTCAGCTCTTCGCGCACAGGGCTCATCCATGGCGCCTTGGCGGCCAACTTGTAGTTGTGAGTGCCGACGCCCCAGCCTTGGGTCGCACGCTCGCTCTTGCCGCCGAGCAGCAACGCCAGCAACTGGTGACCGAAGCAGACGCCCAGCAACTTGTCGCCGCGCTCGTAGCGGGTCAGCAGATATTTCTTGAGGGTTTCGATCCACGGGTCGGTGCCGAAGGAGTCGGCCTTGCTGCCCGTCACCAGGTAGGCGTCGAACGTCAGGTCGTCGCTTGGGTATTCACCCTGCACCACGTTGTAGACGGTGAACTCGGCGGCAATCGGTTGCTGCGAAAACAGGTGTTTGAACATCTGCCCGTAGCCCTGATATTGGTCAACCAATTCCGGACGCAGGTGGTCGGTTTCCAGAATGCAGATGCGTAACGACATAAAAAATACCTGACACGTGATGGGAATAATGCACACCCCAGAGCCTGCCTTGAAACGCTGTGACAAGGCAAGCCCAGAAATGCATCATCTCCCCCTTAGAACGCCTCCCCTTTGGCCGCCTTCTCCAGCAGCAAGGCGGGTGGCGCGAACCGCTCGCCATACTGCGTGGCCAGATACTGGGCGCGGGCCACAAAGTCCTGCACGCCGTACTGGTTGATGAACTGCAGCGCACCGCCGGTCCAGGCGGCGAAACCGATGCCGAAGATCGAGCCAACGTTGGCATCCGCCGTCGAGGTCAACACCCCCTCCTCCACACAGCGCACGGTTTCGATGGCTTGCACGAACAGCAGGCGATCACGCACGTCCTTGGGCGAAATCTGCCCGTCGGCTTTCTCGAAGCGGGTTTTCAATTCAGGCCACAGGTGTTTCTGGCCGCCCGCCGGATACTCGTAGAAACCTCCGCCGCCAGCCTTGCCCGGACGCTTGAATTCATTGAGCAGCAAGTCAATCACGGAAAATGCCGGGTGTTCTGTCAGCGGTTTGCCTTCTGCTTGCAGGTCCTTGGCGGTTTGCAGGCGGATATGGTTCATCAGGCTGAGGGACACTTCGTCAGAGATCGCCAGCGGCCCTACCGGCATGCCGGCCTTGCGCGCTTCAGTCTCGATCATCGCCGCGCTCACGCCCTCGCCCAGCATGGCGATGCCTTCATTGGTGAAGGTGCCGAACACCCTTGAGGTGAAGAAACCGCGGCTGTCGTTGACCACAATCGGGGTTTTCCTGATTTGCAGGACGTAATCGAAGCCGCGTGCCAGGGTTTCGTCGCTGGTATTGGCGCCCTTGATGATTTCCACCAGCGGCATTTTTTCCACGGGGCTGAAAAAATGCAGGCCGATAAACTTGCTCTGGTCGGGCACGGCACACGCCAGGCCGCTGATCGGCAAGGTCGAGGTATTGGAGGCGATCACCGCGTCCGCGCCGACGACCTTCTGCGCGGCCAACGAGACCTTGGCTTTCAAATCTCGATCCTCGAACACGGCCTCGATGATCAGGTCGCAACCGACCAGGTCGGCATCGCTTTCGCTGGTTTGAATGCGTGACAGAACGGTGTCGCGTTGCTCGATGCTCATTTGTCCGCGAGCGACCTTCTTGTCCAGCAGCGCCGCCGAATGCGCCTTGCCCTTCTCAGCCGCCGCGAGGCTGATGTCCTTGAGTACCACCTCGATTCCCGCCGATGCACTGACAAACGCGATACCGGCGCCCATCATCCCGGCACCGAGCACGCCGACCTTGCGGGTGACATAAGGCGCAAAACCTTGAGGTCGCGAGCCGCCAGCATTGATTTCGTTGAGCTGGAACCAGAATGTGCCGATCAGGTTCTTCGAGACCTGGCCGGTGGTCAGTTCGGTGAAGTAGCGGGTTTCGATCAGGTGCGCCGTATCGAAATCCACCTGGGCGCCCTCGACCGCCGCGCAGAGGATTTTCTCTGGCGCGGGCATCGTGCCCTGGGTTTTGCTGCGCAGGATCGAGGGTGCAATCGCCAGCATCTGGGCGACTTTCGGGTTTGACGGTGTGCCGCCCGGAATCTGGTAGCCCTTCACGTCCCAGCGCTGCACTGCCGCCGGATTGGCCAGAATCCATTCCCGCGCCTTGGCCAACAGGTCTTCGTGATCGCTTGCCAGCGCATCGATCAACCCCGCCTGCAATGCCTGTTGTGGCCGCACCTTCTTGCCTTCCAGCAGATAAGGCAGGGCTTTTTCCAGGCCGAGCATGCGCACCATGCGCACCACGCCTCCGCCGCCCGGCAGCAGACCGAGGGTGACTTCCGGCAGGCCGAGTTGCACCGACGGGTTGTCCAGCGCCACACGGTGATGACAGGCCAGGCAGATTTCCCAGCCGCCGCCCAATGCAGCGCCATTGATCGCGGCGACCACGGGCTTGCCTAGGGTTTCCAAGGTGCGCAACTGGCCCTTGAGGTTCAGCACCATGTCGTAGAAGGCCTTGGCCTGGGGTTTGCCGACCTTGATCAGTTCGTTGAGGTCGCCGCCAGCGAAAAACGTCTTCTTGGCCGAGGTGATGATCACACCGGCGATGCTGTCTTTGTCGGCCACCAGGCGCGCAACGCAGTCCGCCATGGCCTCGCGGTACACCGCGTTCATGGTATTGGCGCTCTGGCCCGGCATGTCGATGGTCAGGACGACGATCTGGTCCTGGCCTTTTTCGTAACGAATAGCTTCGTTCATAACTGGATTCCTTGAAGTCCGGGCTCAGAGGCGTTCAATGATGGTGGCAATGCCCATGCCGCCGCCGACACACAGGGTCGCGAGGCCATAGCGCAGGCGTCGGGCTTCCAGTTCATCGAGCAGCGTGCCGAGAATGGCGCAACCGGTGGCGCCCAGCGGGTGGCCCATGGCGATTGAACCGCCATTGACATTGACCTTGTCCGGATCGACGGCCATGTCCTTGATGAATTTCAACACCACCGACGCGAACGCCTCGTTGACCTCGAACAGATCGATGTCTTCGACCCGCAGCCCGGCCTTGGCCAACGCCTTGCGGGTCGCTGGCGCGGGGCCGGTAAGCATGATGGTCGGATCGGTGCTGGTGACTGCCGTGGCGACAATCCGCGCCCGGGGCTGCAAGCCCAGAGCCCGCCCCTTGGCTTCGGAGCCGATGAGCATCAGCGCCGCACCATCGACAATCCCGGAGCTGTTGCCGGGGGTGTGAACATGGTTGATCCGCTCGACATGGCTGTAGACCCGCAGCGCGGTGGCATCGAAGCCCATCTGCCCCATCATCTCGAAACTCGGCTTGAGCTTGCCCAGGCCTTCCAGGGTCGAATCGGCGCGGATGAACTCATCGTGATCGAGCAGGATGATGCCGTTCTGGTCCTGCACCGGCACCAGCGATTTGTTGAACGAACCGTCGGCTCGCGCCCGCGCGGCCTTCTGCTGGGAATGCAGCGCATAGGCATCGACATCCTGACGGCTGAAGCCTTCAAGGGTGGCGATCAGGTCGGCACCCACGCCCTGTGGCGTGAAGTGACTGTGCAGGTTGGTCGCCGGGTCCAGAGCCCAGGCCCCGCCATCGCTGCCCATCGGCACCCGGGACATCGACTCGACACCACCGACCACCACCAGGTCTTCGAAGCCTGAACGCACTTTCATCGCGCCGAGGTTCACGGCCTCCAGCCCCGAAGCACAGAACCGGTTGATCTGTACCCCCGCCACGCTGACATCCCAATCGGCCACTTGAGCGGCGGTCTTGGCGATGTCGGAACCTTGATCGCCAACCGGTGTCACGCAGCCGAGCACCACGTCATCGACCTGACTGGTGTCCAGTGCCGTGCGCTGCTGCAGTGCGGTGAGCAAACCGGCCGCCAGGTTCACCGGTTTGACGCTGTGCAAGGCGCCATCAGCCTTGCCTTTGCCACGGGGCGTGCGTAACGCGTCGAAAATCAATGCTTGGGTCATGACGTCCTCGAACCGCAGTGCAGGTGGGTAAATACCGAGTGCCCACTCTTGGCCCGAGCCGCGTTTGATTCAATGACCGCAGCGCTCACAGACGTTGACGCTCACGCTCAGACGAACGGTAGTCAGCTACCATTCAGGACACCAAGCTGTCTAGCCAACGGGCGCCAAAGAAGCTGGCAATATGCCTCATGCCTTTTTAAAAGCGAATCGCAAGAACACCATACGAAATGGATCTAAGCCAAGCTTAACGCGGGCTCTAAGGTGAACTTGTACGAAGTTGTCGTCGGGTTTTGCCGAGGCGCTCGTCACTACAGGAAGTGCAACGCGCTGCCATCATGGAGCTATGCGGGCAGGCATCAGGAAATAACAAAAAAGGCGGTCAAGCCATGTTCAAACAATCGAAAGTTCGTCAAGCCGGGCTCATCCTTTTCGCCACCACGCTGTTGTTGATATTGCCGAACCTGACCAAGGTCATCGGCTAGTCGCGTCTAAAAGATACGGCGTCACAGTTTTTGAATTGCCACTCTCAAAATGTGACTGGCCCGCTACCCGGGCCAGCGTGGCTGTGCCAATCTTTGCGGCACCTGCACGACATGGACGGCGATCACTTGAAAATGCTCATTCTGCTTGGGGCCACGCTGTTCGGCTCGCCCCTGTATGCCGCACAACTGAACCTGGAGCTGGGCGCGAACAGTCGCACCTGGCAGACCGAGCAATTGCTCAAGCATCCTCAGGTCCAAACCATCAACATCAGCAACGACGTTTCCTACAAGCGGGACATGAGTTACCGCGCCGTGCCGCTGTCCGCACTGCTGGACGGCATCAAGCCTGAAGACCACCTGCAGGCCGTGGCGCTGGATGGCTTTGCCGCCGAAATGACAGCCGCGCCGTTGCTCAAAACCCAGGGTGCACAGGCGTGGCTGGCGATTGAAGACCCAGCCAAACCCTGGCCACCGCTATCGGAAGGCAAGCCGGGCGCCGGACCGTTCTATCTGGTCTGGAGCAATCCGCAGGCAGGCAATATCAGCCCCGAACAATGGCCGTTCCAGGTGGCAAGCATCAAACGCCTGGCGCCCGTGACCGAGCGCTTCCCTGCCCTGCTGCCCGATCCGGCATTGAAGGCGGATGATCCGGTGAACAAGGGCTTTGCGTTGTTCCAGAAGAACTGCCTGGCCTGCCATCGACTCAATGGCGCCGGGGATGCGCAATTCGGGCCGGACCTGAATATTCCGTACAACCCGACCGAGTACTTCGGCGCGGACTTCCTCAAGCGCTACATTCGCGATCCACAAAGTTTGCGTCAGTGGCCGCAGGCGAAGATGCCCGGGTTCCCGGCCGAGGTGTTGCCGGATGGGGATCTGGGGATGCTGGTGGGGTATTTGCAGCATATGGTTGGGCGCAAGGTTAAGCCCTGACACACGTCCTCGTAGGAGCTGCCGCAGGCTGCGATCTTTTGATCTTTATTATGAAAATCAAAAGATCGCAGCCTGCGGCAGCTCCTACAAGGGTGATCCATCAGATTATTGCTGCTGCACAGAAATCACCGGCACCGGCGTCGGTGAAACCAGCACCTTGGCGTGCATCTGCTCACACCCGCCGCCCCGGCGCATCCCGCGCACCGGGCAGGCATCCAGGTAATCCAGGCCCACCGCCAGTTTCAGGTGCCGCTCCGGTCGGGCCAGTTCGTTGGTCACATCGAAGCTGTACCAGGCATCATCCAGCCAGGCTTCCGCCCAGGCGTGACTGGCCAGATGTTCGCTGTTTTCGCTGTACAGGTAGCCCGACACATACCGCGCAGGAATGCCCAGGCTGCGGGTGCAGGCGAGAAACGCGTGGGTGTGGTCCTGACACACGCCGGAGCCTCCGGCAAAGGCCTGGGCCGCGCTGGTATCCACTTCCGTGGAGCCCGGCGTGTAGGTCATATGCTGGTTGAGGCCGTGCATCAGATCGATCAGCGCCGTGCGGTCGCGGCGTTGCTTGCATTCCTTCTCGGCAAACGCCCGCAGGGCGGCGTCGGCTTCGGTCAAACGGGTAAAGCGCAGAAACGGCAGTGCCGACTGGCTCTCGTGTTCGGCCTCACGCCATTCGTCGATATCGACCTGGCCACGGGCGCCGATGATGATCGCCTCGTGGGGCTCGTCCATGGTCAGCACATGCAGGATGTTGCCGAACGGATCGAGCTGCGCCCGCACCGGACGCGGCAGGTCGAGCTGCCAGCTGAGCACGTGCTGGCGCTCGCTGTCGTGGGGAGTCAGGCGCAGATACTGGATGCTCGCCCGCACCTTGTCTTCGTAGTGATAGGTGGTCTCGTGGCTAATGGAAAGTCTCATGCGGCCTCCAGATAAGAACTGTGAATCGCGTTACCCAACTGGCGCACCAGCGGGATGAACTCGGTCAGCCAGGCGTGCAGGCCTTCTTCGAGAATTTCATGGATGCCGGTGTAGCGCAGGCGTGCGTCCATTTCCGCCGCCAGGCGTTGTGCGGGACGACCGTTGGCCCCCGGCAATTGCGCGAGGATCTGGTCGATTTCTTCGGTGCAGGCGCGCAGGGATCGCGGTACATCGGCCCGCAGCAACAGCAATTCGGCAACATGCCGGGCGCCGGGGGCGTCGCGGTAGATTTCCGTGTAGGCCTCAAACGACGACAACGCCCGCAACAACGCGCTCCATTGGTAATACGCGTGAGCGGTGCCATCGCTGACTGCTTCGGCCTGGTCGCCGGCCATTTCGTAGCGGGCATCGAGCAGGCGCAAGGTGTTGTCCGCCCGTTCGATAAAGGTCCCCAGACGAATGAAGCGAAACGCATCGTTACGCATGATGGTGCCGTAGGACGCGCCCCGGAACAGGTGGGAACGTTCCTTGATCCACTCGCAGAAACGGCTCATGCCGTAGCGACTTAGGCCTTGTTCGGCGATGCCGCGAATTTCCAGCCAGGTGGCGTTGATGTTTTCCCACATGTCGGCGGTGATGCGCCCACGTACCGCATGGGCGCTGGCCCGTGCGGCACCAAGGCAGCTGTAGATACTCGCCGGGTTGGCCGCATCCAGGGCAAAGAAATGCAGCAGTCGTTCGGCATGCAGCTCGCCATGGCGCTCCAGGTAATCGTCCAGGGTGCCGGTGATCAACAGCGGCATGGCCAGTTCGTGCAAACCGTCGCCGCGACCGTCCTGCGGCATCAGCGACAGCGAATAGCTGATATCGAGCATCCGGGCGAGGTTTTCCGCCCGCTCCAGATAACGTGACATCCAATACAGATCCGAGGCAGTTCTACTTAACATGACAGGCTTCCTTTAATCCTCGACCACCCAGGTGTCCTTGGTTCCGCCACCCTGGGAGGAGTTGACCACCAGGGAGCCTTCGCGCAAGGCGACACGGGTCAAGCCGCCGGGAACGACCCGGGTTTCACGACCCGACAGGACAAACGGCCGCAAGTCGATATGGCGTGGCGCAATGCCGTTTTCGACAAAGGTCGGACAGGTCGACAGCGACAGCGTCGGTTGCGCGATATATGCATGGGGCTTGGCGATGATCCGCGCGCGGAAAGCTTCGATTTCCGCCGCCGTCGCCGCCGGCCCCACCAACATTCCGTACCCGCCGGAGCCTTGGGTTTCCTTGACCACCAACTCTGGAAGGTTGGCCAGCACGTGGGAAAGCTCAGAGGGATTACGGCATTGCCACGTAGGAACGTTCTTCAGGATCGGCTCTTCATCGAGATAGAAACGGATCATGTCGGTAACGAACGGGTACACCGACTTGTCGTCCGCCACCCCCGTGCCGATGGCATTAGCCAGCACCACGTTGCCGGAACGGTAGGACGACAGCAGCCCCGGCACGCCGAGCATCGATTCCGGGTTGAATGCCAGCGGGTCGAGGAACGCATCGTCGAGGCGACGGTAGATCACGTCGACGGCTTTCGGCCCGTCGGTGGTTCGCATGTAGACCTTGTCGTCACGCACGAACAGGTCCGCGCCTTCCACCAGCTCCACGCCCATTTCCCGCGCCAGGAACGCATGCTCGAAGAACGCACTGTTGAAGCGCCCCGGCGTCAGCACCACCACGCTCGGGTTATCGATCGGGCTTGAGCTTTTCAGGGTATCGAGCAGCAGGTTCGGGTAGTGGTCGATGGGGGCAATGCGTTGCGCCGCGAACAGCTCGGGGAACAGGCGCATCATCATCTTGCGGTCTTCGAGCATGTAGCTGACGCCGCTCGGTGTTCGCAGATTGTCTTCAAGAACGTAGTAGGTGCCGTCGCCGTCGCGTACCAGGTCGACGCCGGAGATGTGCGAATAGATATCGCGGTGCAGATCCAGCCCTTGCATCGCCAACTGGTACTGCTCGTTGGCCAGCACCTGCTCGGCCGGAATGATGCCGGCCCTGATGATGCGCTGCTCGTGATAAAGGTCGGCGAGGAACATGTTCAACGCCTTGACCCGCTGGATGCACCCGCGCTCGACTATCCGCCATTCGCTGGCGGGGATACTGCGGGGGATGGTGTCGAAGGGAATCAGGCGCTCTGTCCCTTGCTCATCACCGTAGAGCGTGAAAGTAATCCCGGCGCGATGAAACAGCAGATCGGCCTCGCGTCGCCGTTGTGCCAGAAGCTCGTCAGGCGTCTCGGCCAGCCAACGGGCAAACTCCCGATAATGCGGGCGGACCTGGCCGCCGGCATCGTACATCTCATCAAAATAGGTGCGGATCATGCCGTACTCCTTGTCACTCGGACGTCCAGACCTTCGCAAGGCCCGTGCCATCGGCATAAACGCTTAAATTTCAATCAGTTGGGTAATCAACGCGCACGCGCCGCACCAATCCTGTGCGGTAAATGCCCCAACCTGATCGCCCCCGCTTCATTGCAAGGCGTGGTGGTCGCCTATCACCAGCATAGCCAGAGTTGATTTCACTGCCCGGCAACGGATGCGGATAATCCAGGCATTCGCTGAAAAGCTCACCGAACTTCCCTTTTAGCCGCCTGCCCTGGCGGCTTTTTTTTGGTGTCCAACGCCCACAAATGAAAACGGCCAACCCGAAGGTCAGCCGTCATTGCTGGTTGTCACTGTTCATAAGGTTATGCGAGTCGCCCTCGTACCTCCTGTTTCACACCCCAGCCTTCGATAATGCCGCCCAGAGGCTCGACCACTGCTTCGAAACCCTGTTCGAAGTCGCCGATATCGTCGTAGGTGGCATACATGACCTTGCACAGTTCCAGCGCCCAGGCGCCGTCGTCGCGCACACTGACTTGCGCATCCAGGGATTCACCACGGTGGAAATGACCTGCCGCCCTGCGTGCCCGCTCCTCGTCCGGGAAAATGGCGTAGAACTCGATGGGATGAAACCGGGAAAAGTCAAAACCGCCTTCTTTCATGCGGCGCAGCACACTGCTGCTGATGTCTTCTTGATAGGCTGTGCTCATGAAACGTCCTCCTCAAAACGATGGATAGACTTTCCGTACTCCCTCACCCGCAACCGAACAGCGCGAGCGACGGCAAACGATGTGCCGGCGGGAAACAAGCATGGAGCTGACAAGACCAGACCTTAGCGATTCATTCGCTGATCTCGCTTGCAGAGTAGCCTCAAGATAGAGCCTCTGCCAAGGCCTGGATGTGAATGCGACAGGTATCGTTCAGATTGGAGTAATGTCGAGGATTTGAATGCTGTTCTGCGACTTGAGCTCTTTGACGCTCGCGTCATTGGTCCGCCCTTCCAGATCGTTCAGATCCAGTTCGGCGGCGACAGGAAGAAGCCGGGCCTTGATGAGCTTGGCAGCACGCTCGTAGTCCGGGCGCTCGGTGCACTCAAAGACTTCGTCGATGGTTTCGCCATGATCATCCACGAAAGTGACTTTCCACTTTTGCATTGGTGCCTCCTCGATAAAACCCATGGATGGGCTTACCTCTATCTCGACCTTGTTAGCTGACTAATTGTTCCGCCGAGTCAAACACGTCGACGGATGTGAAAATCACTCTCAACACCCTTTGTAACCCGCCAAGCGCAAACCATGTGGGAGCGGGCTTGCTCGCGAAAGCGGTGTGTCAGCCAGCTTGATTTCAGCTGACCGTCCCTCTTCGCGAGCAAGTCGGATCGCCGCACCGCCGCTCCCACAGGTTTTGTGTTTCAGCCTATCAGTCGTTGCTTGGCTTGTTCACCGCCTGCAGCACGTACTGAGGCAAGGCGAAGGCGCCGATGTGGATTTCAGGATTGTAGTAGCGGGTGACTATGCCGCTGCCCGTGAAGCGCTGTTGCAGGGTTTCGCGGGACAACTTGCGATAAGCGGTATTGGTGGCGCCCCAGGCGAAGGTCATCGAGCCACCGATGTAGGTCGGCACGGCGGCCTGATAGAAGTGCCAGTCCGGGAACAGGCTGCGCAGGCGACCGGCGGTGGTCTTCACTTCTTCGATCTGCATGAATGGCGTGCCGTTCTGGGTCACCAGGATGCCGCCTTCGTTCAGGCAGCGGTGGCAGGCCTGGTAGAAGTTTTCCGAGAACAGTACTTCACCCGGGCCGATCGGGTCGGTGGAGTCGGAAATGATCACGTCGAACTTTTCAGTGGTGGTGGCGACGAAACGCATGCCGTCGTCGATCACCAGGTTCAGGCGTGGATCATCGAACGCGCCCTTGGAGTGATTCGGCAGGAATTCCTTGCACATGTCGACCACGGTGCCGTCGATCTCGACCATGGTGATGTGCTCGACGCTGCGGTGCTTGGCCACTTCACGCAACATGCCGCCGTCACCGCCGCCGATGATCAGCACGCGCTTGGCCGCACCGTGCGCCAGGATCGGCACGTGGGTCAGCATTTCGTGGTAGATGAATTCGTCGGCTTCGGTGGTCTGGATCACGCCGTCCAGCGCCATCACGCGGCCCATGCGCGGATTTTCGAAGATCACCAGGTGCTGGTGCTCGGTGCGCACTTCGTGCAGCAGTTTTTCCATGCGAAAACGCTGGCCGTAGCCTTCGTAGAGGGTTTCCAGGTAGTCGCTGGTCGGGGTGTTGCTCATGGGAAGTGCTCCGATGAATGCGGGTGGCAACGGACGGTTACCCGCCCATGATGGCCAATCGAGTGTCTCGATTGACCGGGAAAGGCGCGCATTCTACGTCGCGGAACATGACAGGTCGAACCCCACTTGTTCGACTTGCCACAATCCTGTGGGAGCGGGCTTGCTCGCGAAGCAGGCAACTCGGTTTGTCGGCGAACCGCGTAATCGTTCTTCGCGAGCAGGCTCGCTCCCACAGGTTCAGTGTCGCCTGCTCAGAGTTTGACGTTGCCCCGCGGCCCGGCGATGGCCCAGATGATCAGTCCCAGTACCGGCAACAGCGCGATCAGCAGTACCCAGAGGATTTTCATCCCGGTCTCGGCACTGCTTTTGAAGACGTTGATGATGGCCCAGATGTCCAGGACAAAAATGATCAAGGCAACCAGGCTGTTGAACGTGGAACCCATGGTGACGCTCCCAAAGAGTGATATGCCCCCTCAGGATAGACGCTCGTCGCGAGGATTCCTTTTTATTGACAGTGTCTGGGTCAGACGTGGATCGCCACTTTCAGGGCTTCCAGGGATGGCGCGGCTGCGATGCCCGCTTCTGCGCACAATTCCAGCACCCGTGGCACGTCATTGCCGTAGACCAGGACCACCTGCAATTCGTCATCGAGCAACTGGCTGAAATTCATCAGCGTGTAGCCACCATTTTCCTTGTTCATGCTACTCATCTGCACCTGGATGCGGTTGAGCGCGGTCAGGGCTTCGGTCTTGGCCAGTTGCTTGGGCTTGAGATTGAACTCCACCCCTGGGCCGAATGACGCGACGATCTGGGCGAACAGGTCCATGTAGGTGTCAGCCTGGAACAGTACCGTTTCCGGTAGGCTGCCAACCACCACCCATTCACCCAGCGGGATCGGGAAGGTTTCGTCGTAGTTGATGTCCGGATTGGCGCTCAGAAAAGCATCCTGATCGGCGTATGCCTGGGCCGCTTCGTCCGCAACCTTGAGGATTTCGTCTTCGCCCATGCACCCGGAGCTGATTTTGCTGATGAGTTCGACGAGTGCGGCTTTCATGGGGAGGATCCTGTAGCGAGGTGAATTTTGAGGGCGCGAAGGATACCGCAAGGATAGATTCGAATGCCCAAAAAAGATCGCAGCCTTCGGCAGCTCCTACATTGAGTGGCGTACACCCGTAGGAGCTGCCGAAGGCTGCGATCTTTTAAAGCAATCAGCCAATCAGCTTCTCAAGCTGCGCAACGGTATCGGAAGCGCCCATGGTTTTAGCCGCCTCCAGCGCGGTGATGCCATTGGCGTCCTTGGCTTTCAGGTCGGCGCCCTTGCTGATCAGGTAGTCGACCACTTCGACGCGGTTGAACATTGCCGCCATCATCAGCGCCGTGCGGCCATCGAAGGACGAGCCTTCCACCTGGGCGCCGCCGTCGACCAAGGCCTTGATCACCGCCAGGTCGCCCTTGAAGGCGGCGCCGGCAATCGGGCTCTGGCCGTTGTCGTTGCGGATCTCCGGGTCGGCCTTATGCTCCAGCAGGACTTTTACCGTGTCCACGTGACCGTGATACGCGGCCAGCATCAGCAAGGTATCGCCCTTGTGGTTACGCAGGTTCGGCGGTAAACCCTTGGTCAGCAGCGCGGCCATCATCGCCGCATCGCCCTCCCGTGCCTTGTTGAATACCTGTTCGGTGAATTCGGCGGCTTCTTCGGGGGTCATCTGGCGGCTTTTGTCTGACATTGGGCACTCCCTTTTCTGTCATTCGTAAAAGCCGACAGTTTCCCGAGCGCCCCCGGCACTGTCACTTGTTTTTTCTCATGGGCCGCCATAGCCAGATTCAATAGCGGTACTTGCCGTCGTGAATGTCGGACAACAACTGCTCCGTGACCTGCACGTAAGTCTGCGTCCCCGGCAGCCAGGCATAGACCGGATCATCGCCGGTTTTACCCGGGTCGAAGGCCTCGTCCTTGAGTCGGGTCTTCTGATATTTGAACGTCCCGGTGGTTTCCATTTTGACTTTCACCCGCAGGAACAACGGCACCGCATAGGCCGGCATTTGCTCGCGGGCGAAGGCCAGCAGCTCGCTGAAATCCAGGGTTGCCAGGGATTCGGCCGGGGTAATCGCCGCCATCCCGGCCCGGCCATTGGTGTTGCGGATTTCCACGCCATAGGCCACGGCTTCGGAAATAAGCGGGTGTTGCAGGAGGATGTTTTCGACCTCCGTGGTCGAGACGTTTTCGCCCTTCCAGCGGTAGGTGTCGCCCAGGCGGTCGACAAACTGCGCATGCCCAAAGCCGATGTTGCGCAACAGGTCGCCGGTGTTGAAGTAGCGGTCGCCCTTTTCGAACACATCCTCAAGCACAACCTTGGCGGTTTTCTGCGGATCGGTGTAGCCGTCCAGGGGTGCCTTGTCGTCGATTTTTGCCAGCAACAACCCCTGCTCGCCCTTGGCGACCTTGCGCATCAGGCCATTGGCCTGACGAATCGGCGCGCCGCTGTCGTGGTCGTACGCAACCAGCTCCCAGGACATCAGGGAAAAACCGATGGTGTTGTCGAAATTGAGAATGTTGGTGAAACCGATGTTGCCGTCGCTGGCGGCGTACAGCTCGCAGATGTGATTGACCGCAAAGCGGGTCTTGAACTCGTTCCAGGCGCCGGGCCGCAAGCCGTTGCCGATCATTTTCTTCACATCGTGCCGGCTGTCGTCGGCGCTGGACGGTTGATCGACCAGGTAGCGGCACAATTCACCGACATAACCGATGGTGGTCGCCCGGTACTTGCGCGCATCGTTCCAGAACTGACTGGCGCTGAATTTGCGGCGGATGGCGAACCCGCTGGCACCACTGACGGCCGAACCCCAGCACACGCAAAGGCCCGTGGCGTGGTACAGCGGCAAAGTGCAATAGACGACATCGTCGGGGCGCATGTCCAGGGCGATCATGCCGAAGCTCGCCGAACTGCGCATCCAGCGTCCGTGCTTGAACACGCCCGCCTTGGGCAACCCCGTGGTGCCCGAGGTGTAAATATAAAAGCAGGGATCATCAAAGAAAATCTGCCGGCTGCTGGCCGGGTTGTCGCTGCCATCGTCGAGACTGACGGTCATCAGGTTGATGAAACCTTCAGGCGCGATACCCGGTTGGCGCGAGGTGTCCTGATCGGCGACGAACCAGGTTCGGTCAGCCTTGATCGACACCCGGTCACGCACTCCGAGGTACGCCGGGACCAACTCCTCACCGACAATGATCGCCGCCGGCGCCACCAGATTCACACTGTGCACCAGGGTGTCGCGGGTCTGGGAGGTATTGAGCAGCGCACTGATTGCGCCGACCTTGGCCACCGCCAGTATGGTCACCAGCAGTTCCGGGCGATTCTCGATGAAGACCGCCACCACATCCCCCTTGCCGATGCCTTGGCCGATCAGGTGATGGGCGATGCGATTGGCCCATTGGTTGACCTCGGAGTAACTGAGCGTTACGTCGCCTTGCAACAGCGCCGGGCCATCCGGGTTACGCAACGTGGCTTGCTCGAAACTCCAGCCCAAACCACACGCTTGGGTCGGGTCCTTGACGTTGGCGGCCTTCATGCCCTTCACCACCCGGGGGATGGCCTTGGCAATGGAAGGCAGCTTGCGGAGCATCATGCCCCAGGTAATCGTGTCGTTCGACGTGCGACTCATGTTGCTCCCGTTCGATCTTTTTATTGTCGGGCTGCGATGACTGAGCCCGAAAATACGTCAACGGTTCTTGAGCTGTACACGCGGTTTTTGAAATGTTTTGTATCCGCGATCTTGATCCGCGATCTTGATCTGCGATCTTGATCCGCGGTTGATACAGGGCCAATCGTGAACCCTCGCACACGCAATGGTTCCATCGAATCGCCGAGCGACCGCGCAAAATGCAGGATGCACGATAGCCGTTCATGCAGAATGCACGAAAGCAAAAATCACCAACGATACTAACTTGTTGTTTTATATATTAATTTATAGAAAACCAAGGCTGGCACAATCACTGCAACCCTCTCCGTATGCTTGCCATTCAAGAGCTAACGGAGCTGAAAGACATGAACCTGATTCAGGAAAAATTTTCGTCCCTGTTCTCCAACTTCGACGTCACCACCCAGGCCCGCCCTGACGGTGGGATCCTGCTGACCCTCAGCGGCGGCGAAGGCAAAGTGTTCAAGCGTTCGATTTCCTACCAGCAGTTGCACAATGGCGACCAACTGACGTGGGTCATCAGTGCGATTCGCCGCGACCTCGCCGAACAAGCCAGTGAACTGCCGCAGATTTCCATGCTGCAGAGCCAGCAACGGTTTGCGCTGCCGACCTATCACTCGCTGTAAAAAAAATGTGGGAGCGGGCTTGCTCGCTCCCACAGGTTTTGTGGTGTTTAGAAATTAGCAGGATCGATCCGCGCAAAGCTGTCCACGGTGACATGCCCTGCCAGTTCTCCGCCCTCACGGGCCAGCCCGCATGTGGCCATCCCCGCCGTGCGCGCCGCGTCGAGTTCTTCGACGATGTCCGACAGAAACAGGATCTGCCCCGCCTCAAGGTTGATCGCCTGGCTGATGTTGGTGTAGGACTGCGCCTCGCGCTTGGGGCCCGAAGTGGTATCGAAATAGCCGCTGAACAGCGGCGTCAGATCCCCTGCCTCCGAGCAGCCGAAGATCAACCGCTGGGCCTGGATCGAGCCGGACGAGTAAACAAACAGTTGAAAGCCGTCCCGATGCCAGCGCTTGAGTGCGTCAACGGCGTCCGGGTACACATGCCCCTTCAACTGCCCGGCCTGATAGCCCTGTTCCCAGACCATGCCCTGCAACGCCTTCAACGGCGTGGCCTTGCGGTCTTCAGCGATCCAGCCCAACAGGATCTCGATGACCCGCTCGACGTCGGCGTTCGGTTCGTTGCCGTCGCGGCGCACGGCAGCCAGTTGCTCTGCCACATCGGCGCGTTCGGCGTGCTGACGGACAAATGCCGGCAAGTGTTTGGCAGCGTAGGGAAACAGCACGTCGAACACAAAACTCACCGCGCTGGTGGTGCCTTCGATGTCGGTGAGAATCGCTTTGATCGGCATCGACTCAGTCCTCCAGGCGCGGGAATTGGCTGGCGATGTCTTCGCCGGTGAAATTGGCTACCCAACCTTCCGGGTTGTTGAACAGACGGATCGCGACGAAATGCGGATGCTCGCCCATGTCGAACCAGTGCTTGGTTCCGGCTGGCACCGAGATCAGGTCGTTTTTCTCACACAGCACCGCGTAGACGTAATCGTCGATGTGCAGGGTAAACAGGCCACGGCCAGCGACGAAAAATCGTACTTCATCTTCGCCATGGCGATGTTCGTCGAGGAACTTGGCACGCAGTTCGGCTTTTTGCGGGTGATCGCTGTTGAGGCTGATCACGTCGACAGTGACGTAACCGTGCTCGGTCATCAGCTTGTCGATCTGCTCCTGGTAGGCGGCGATCACTTCTTCCTGGCTGGCGCCCGGCTGGATCTTCGCCGCCGCTTGCCAGCGGTCGAAACGAACGCCCTGCTCGGCCAGGGTCGAGGCGATGTCTTCGAAATGGGTCAGCACCTTGTTGGGGATTTCAGGACTGGAAACGTGATAGACGGACAGGCTGCTCATCTGGGCAACTCCTTAACGGTTCATGCTTTAAAGAGCGAGCGCATCTTCAACTCGCACTCGAACAAAAATTCAAAGGCCTCGATCTGCCGCAGGGCATCGCTCATGCGCGCGCCCCAGGTGTACAGGCCATGGCCGCGAATCAGGTAACCGACGCAATCGGGATGGGCGTCGAGCCAAGGCTGCACCTTGGCGGCCAGGCGCGCAATGTCCTGGTCGTTGTCGAAAATCGGCACGCGCACCCGGGATTCGTGGGTCGTCACACCGCTGAAGGCCTTTTGCAGTTCGTAGTCTTCGAACTCGATGAAGTCTTGCGACGTCAGGCGCGACAGCACGGTGGCGTTCACCGAGTGGGTGTGCAGCACCGCACCGATCTCCGGGCGCCAGCTGTAGAGTTGGGTGTGCAGCAGGGTTTCGGCGGACGGTTTCTTGCCCGGCTCCAGGCTGTTGCCCGACAGGTCGGTGGCCAGCACATCGTCCATGCCCAGTTGCCCCTTGTGCTTGCCGGAGACGGTCAGCAAGGCTTCGGTCGGCGACAGACGGGTCGAGTAATTGCTGCTGGTGGCCGGCGACCAGCCGCGGCCATACAGAAAACGCCCGGCGTCGATGATTTCCTGGGCGAGTTGTTCACGGGTAAGGCTCATGGCCTGTCCTCTTGCATACGTGTGGCAATGATAACGGCAGCCGCGACGGCTGCGAGACTGGCAATACTAAAGGTCCATGCCGCGCCGAGGGCATTCCAGCTGTAGCCGGAATACAAAGCGCCCAACGCACCGCCGGTGCCGGCCAACGCGGCATACAGCGCCTGGCCCTGGCCTTGCTGGCGCGCGCCGAAGCTACGTTGCACGAATGAAATGGCAGCGGCGTGAAAGCTGCCGAATGTCGCCGCGTGCAGTACCTGGGCAAACAGCAGCACCCAAAGGAATTCGGCCAACGACCCGAGCAGCAACCAGCGTAACGCCGCCAGCAGAAAACTCGCCATCAGCACCCGGCGCAAGGAAAACCGCGCGAGGATCTTGCTCATGGCCAAGAACATCAAAACTTCAGCGACGACGCCAACCGCCCAGAGCATACCGATCACGCCCCGGCTGTAACCCAGGTGCTCAAGATGCAGCGTCAAGAACGTGTAATAAGGCCCGTGGCTCATCTGCATCAGCGCCACGCAGCCGTAAAACGCCAACACACCGGGGTTGCGCAGTTGCTGGAGGAATCCCTCCCCGGTCAACCGTTCACCCTGAATCGGTTGCGCGTTAGGCACCCACAGACTGCTGACCACGATGCCGACCAGGATCAGCACCAGCGCCGCCGGGTAGATGTCCAGGCTCAGCCATTCGAACAAACGGCCCAGCGCGACCACGGTGATGATGAAACCGATCGAGCCCCACAGGCGAATCTGGCTGTAGCGCGAGGTCTGGCCCTGCAAGTGCGCCAGGGTGATGACTTCGAACTGCGGCAACACCGCGTGCCAGAAGAACGCATGCAAGGCCATGACCATCGCCAGCCAGGCGTAGGTCTTGCTGACGAAAATCAGCGAAAAGGTCAGCAGCGTGCACACCGCGCCGAAGCGCACGATGGCCAGCCGCCGACCGGTGTAGTCGCCCAGCCAGCCCCAGATGTTCGGCGCCACGCAGCGCATCAGCATCGGTATCGCCACCAGCTCGCCGATGCGCGCGGCGCTGAACCCCAGGTGATCGAAGTACAGCGCCAGAAACGGCGCTGTCGAACCGAGCAAGGCAAAATAGAACAGATAGAAACTGGAGAGCCGCCAGTACGGGAGCGCCGCAGTCGCCATCAGACGGCTGCGACCATGATGTCAGCCATTTACAGCTGACCCAGCACCGGCGTGCTCACACGCACATCGGCGTTCTGCCCACGGTGGCGCAGCAGGTGATCCATCAGCACGATGGCCATCATCGCCTCGGCAATCGGCGTGGCGCGGATGCCCACGCACGGATCGTGACGGCCCTTGGTGATCACTTCCACCGGGTTGCCATGGATGTCGATGGAACGGCCCGGTGTGGTGATGCTCGATGTCGGCTTCAGCGCCAGGTGCGCAACGATGGGCTGACCGGAGGAAATACCGCCGAGAATACCGCCCGCATTGTTGCTGAGGAAACCTTCCGGGGTCATTTCATCGCGGTGCTCGGTGCCACGCTGGGCGACACTGGCGAAACCGGCGCCGATTTCCACGCCCTTGACCGCGTTGATGCTCATCAGCGCATGGGCCAGTTCGGCGTCGAGACGGTCGAAGATCGGCTCGCCCAGGCCCGGCATCACGCCTTCGGCGACCACTGTAATCTTCGCGCCGACCGAGTCCTGGTCCCGGCGCAACTGGTCCATGTAGGCTTCCAGTTCCGGCACCTTGTCCGGGTCCGGGCTGAAGAAGGCGTTCTGCTCGACCGATTCCCAGGTCTTGAACGGGATTTCAATCGGCCCCAGCTGGCTCATGTAGCCGCGAATGACGATGCCCTGGCTGGCCAGGTATTTTTTCGCAATCGCACCGGCCGCGACGCGCATCGCGGTTTCGCGGGCCGAACTGCGGCCGCCGCCGCGATAATCACGCTCGCCGTACTTCTGGTGGTAGGTGTAGTCGGCATGGGCCGGGCGGAACAGATCCTTGATCGCCGAGTAGTCCTTGGACTTCTGGTCGGTGTTGCGGATCAACAGGCCGATGGCGCAACCGGTGGTGCGGCCTTCGAACACGCCGGAGAGGATTTCGACTTCGTCGGCTTCCTGGCGCTGGGTCGTGTGGCGGCTGGTGCCGGGCTTGCGGCGGTCCAGGTCACGCTGCAGATCCTCAAGGGATATCTCCAGCCCCGGCGGGCAGCCATCGACAATGGCGACCAACGCCGGGCCATGGCTTTCGCCCGCGGTGGTGACAGTGAACAGCTTGCCGTAGGTATTGCCGGACATGCAGGACGCTCCGTGAAATGAACCTGAATACGTAATGCGCGCCAGTATACGCAGGCTACCCAAGTAGTTCATCCTCGAACCTTATGGGTGCCTGTGAGTCCAACCGGCATCTTCTGGATGATGGCGCGATGATGCTGCGAGTTCTAGCCTTGAGCCTTACAATGATTTCCGGCTTCGCCCAGGCGACTGTCCTGCAACGACCGATCACCCTGGATACCGGCACCGGCGAGCTTTTCGGCTCGCTGTTACTGCCAAAATCCGACAATCGAGTGCCGGTTGTGCTGATCATTTCCGGTTCCGGCCCTACGGACCGTGACGGAAACAACACCGACGGCGGGCGCAATGACAGCCTCAAGCGTCTGGCCTGGGTGCTGGCCAAACACAACATCGCCAGCGTGCGCTACGACAAGCGCGGCGTGGCCGCAAGCCTGGCGGCAACCCCGGATGAACGCAATCTGACGGTGGACGCCTATGTGGCCGACGCTCAGGCCTGGGGCCGCAAGCTCAAGACCGATCCGCGTTTCGGCCAGTTGATCGTGCTGGGTCACAGCGAAGGCGCCTTGATCGCCAGCCTCGCTGCGCCGGACATCGATGCCGACGCGGTGATTTCTGTCTCGGGCAGCGCAAGGCCAGTGGATCAGGTCATTCGCGAGCAACTGGGCAATCGCTTGCCACCACCGTTGATGCTGCGCAGCAATGAATTGCTCGACAGCCTCAAGGCCGGGAAACCCGACGACAATGTGCCGCCACCCTTGCAGGCGATTTTCCGCCCGAGCGTGCAGCCTTACCTGATTTCCCTGTTCCGCCAGGACCCGGCCACCGCATTTGCCAAGCTGAAGATGCCAGCACTGATCATCCAGGGCAGCAACGACATCCAGGTCGGCGTCAATGACGCAAGGCTGCTCAAGGCGGCCAAACCGGACGCCGAACTGGCGCTGATCGAGGGCATGAACCACGTCATGCGCATCGTGCCCAACGACGTCAAACGCCAGATGGCCTCCTATAAAGACCCGCAGTTACCCCTGGCGGCGGAACTGGGCACGCGAATCCTCGGTTTTATTGACGGACTTCGCGCCAGTTAACCTCCAGTCTTGAAAAAAACGGCCGATAAGCCTTTGTCGCCAACACATTGGTTGGCGACAAGCTGAGCTTGGACAGGATCTCGCCGTTATGACTGACACCCAGACTTCACCCGACACCAGCGCTGAAAAAGACGCACCGCCAGCGGTCGAGCTACCTTGGGCGGACGTCCACGTCGAGCACCACAAGATGCTCCGTCTGGCGCCGCTGCAGACTGACCGCAACACTGGCGGGCGCCCGTTGCGCTTTGTCGAATTAGGCTATGCCGAGCGCAACGACAAGGCGCACAGCCTGATGCGCATGAGCATCACCCTGCCCGGCCAGCGCGTACGCAAAGAGCAGAATCATCTGGACGTGTGGGTCGATCACGCCGAAAAACGCGTGAATTTCGGACCAGAAAGCGGATTGCAGATTGAACCGCTGAACCGTGGCATTGGCCGCTATATGGCGGCCCAGGGCATCAACTGGGCAAAGAAGCGCTGGCCGACCTACACCGTCGACGGCTTTGACCTGAACAACAAGGATGCACTGAACGAAGACACCCGCTTGCGTCGCGATCATTTTTTGCGCGTGCATGGGTTCGACGTGGTGTATGCCGATGCCCAGCATTTGAAAGGCAGCGTCAAGGCGGTCAAGGTCGGCGACCTCTCTGGCGAGTGGAACAGCGAAAAACTGCAGGTCGTGGAAATTCTCGAGGCGGCGCAGATGCTCCAGCAAGCCGAGCAGAACCTGGCCGAGCAGGAAGTCAAACTCAAGAAACACGAAGAGAAAGTCAGCAAGTACAAACGCGAAGACGCCGGGCTGCGATTCACCATCACCTGCCTGGTGGCGTTTGCGGTGTTTCAGGCGGGGTTGTTGATCTGGATTGCCACGCACCGGTAAATCAAAAGATCGCAGCCTTCGGCAGCGATCTTTTGCGTTTAAAGGTCAGACGCGAGAAACGAACAACGCCTGATGCTCCCGGCACTGCTGCGCGCTGAGCATGAACACACCATGGCCGCCACGCTCGAACTCCAGCCAGGCGAAGTCCACTTCCGGGTACAGCGCCTCGACGTGCACCTGGCTGTTGCCCACTTCGACAATCAGCAAGCCCTTCTCGGTCAGATGATCCGCCGCCTCGGCGAGCATGCGTCGCACCAGGTTCAAACCGTCATCACCGCAGGCCAGGCCCAGTTCCGGTTCGTGCTGGTATTCGTCCGGCATGTCGGCGAAATCTTCTGCGTCGACGTAGGGCGGGTTCGACACGATCAGGTCGAAACGCTGACCCGGCAAGCCTTCAAAGCCGTCGCCCTGCACCGTGTACACACGCTCATCGACACCATGGCGCTCGATGTTCTGATTGGCCACTTCCAGCGCTTCGAACGACAGGTCGGCCAGCACCACTTCGGCATGCTGGAACTCGTAGGCGCAAGCGATGCCGATGCAGCCGGAGCCGGTGCACAGGTCGAGAATTCGCGCCGGCTCGTTGGCCAGCCACGGGGTAAAACGATTTTCGATCAGCTCGCCAATGGGTGAACGCGGGATCAGCACGCGCTCATCGACGATGAACGACATGCCGCAGAACCAGGCCTCACCCAGCAGGTAAGCGGTCGGCACCCGATCTTCGATGCGGCGCTTGAGCAAAAGCTGCAGGTGAACCACTTCGTCTTCTTCCAGATTGCAGTCGAGATAGCTATCGGCGATTTCCCACGGCAGGTGCAGCGCGCCCAACACCAATTGCCGGGCTTCGTCCCAGGCATTGTCGGTACCGTGGCCGAAAAACAGATCCTCCCCATGGAAGCGGCTGACGGCCCAACGGATATGGTCACGCAGGGTGCGAAGGCGGGAAGTGATCACGACGGCAAACTCCAGAAAAATCGACGGGGGATTCTACCAGTCAAACGACGTCACGACGACGCGGGAAACCACCGATTCAAATGTAGGAGTTATCCATTTTTTCGCCAGGCTATTGAACAAAACGCGACTATTGACAAGGCTACAGGCCAGCAACGACGGCACCTGTGATCGTAGCCATTCACAGAACCGCTCAGCCAGAGGACAATGGCGCAAAAGCCCCACTCCAAGGAGCCCCAGAATGTCTGTTCCAAAAACGATGTTTCAACTCAGTGGCCGCGGTTATGCAGCGGCCAATCTGAGCCATGCCACGCTGGTCATCATCGATGCCCAGAAAGAATACCTCAGCGGTCCCCTGGCCCTGAGCGGCATGGATGAAGCTGTCGCGAACATCAAGCAATTGCTTGCCGCTGCCCGCGCCGCCGGCCGGCCGATCGTGCATGTCCGCCACCTCGGTACGCTCGGCGGGTTGTTCAACCCCCAGGGCGTAGGTGGTGAGTTCATTCCGGGCCTGGAGCCACAGAGCGATGAAACCGTCATCGGCAAATTGCTGCCAAGCGCGTTTCACGGCACCGAACTGGCACAACGCCTGGAAGACCTCGGCGCCCTTGACCTGATCGTCTGCGGCTTCATGAGCCACTCCAGCGTCAGCACCACGGTGCGTGCCGCCAAGAACCTGGGCTTTCGCTGCACCCTGGTGGAAGACGCCTGCGCCACCCGCGACCTGCCTTACAAGGGCGGCGTGCTCAGTGCCGCACACGTTCATCAGACGGAAATGGCGATCATGGGCGACAACTTCGCCACCCTCGCGCTGACCCGTGAACTGATCTGATCGACGCTCAATGAGCGGCATGGAACGCCGCTCATCCGCAAAAGCCTCCCATTTGCCGTAATTGTCTTAGCCTCAGGAACATCCCGGTCAACTCCCGGTCGAAGGGCCGATACCCATTGAGGAAGGTCGGAATGAAGTTATCCGATGGTTTTGACGCTCGCCGCTTGCGGCCCAAAGGCCAAAGCAACTGGCGATTTCGAATCGGCGCGACGTTCGCAGCGTTGCTGGCGATGTGTGGCGTATTGCTCGCCATGGCCGGTGCCGCCAGCCTGCTCGGCCACGCACCCGCCCTGGGTGAATTGAACACCAGCCGCACCGGTGCCGCCGTGATCCTGGCGATCGGCCTGTTCGTGCTGTACCTCGGTGTCTGGTTATGGCGCCGTTGCCGTCGTCGCTCGCGGCAGTCGCGGGAACTGGCCATGTCCCCGCACCTGATGAAAAAACACGACTGAGCCTGGCGTCGCGCGCGTTTTTGTCGCGCCCGATTCGCTTCGAGTTGGGTAAACTGGCCGCCCTTCGCGGAGGCTGACATGCAAAACGACGATTTTTCCCTGTTCAAAAGCGCGATCCAAGGCGTCAAGCCGATCAAGCACGATCGCGCCGAAACCGGCAAACCCAAGGCTGACCGCGCGCAGATTGCCAAGCTGCGTCAAGCGGCGACCGTACGCACCGAATCCACCACCGTCGACGGGCTGTCCGATCAGTTCGTCATCGACGTCGGCCCTGAAGACGAGCTGATGTGGGCCCGCGATGGCGTGCAGGAAAGCCAGATGCGCAAGCTCAAGGTCGGGCAGATTCCGTTCGAAGGCAGCCTCGACCTGCACGGCATGAGCGTGGAAAAGGCCCGGGAAACCCTCTGGGCGTTCCTGGCCGAAGCCACCAGATTCGAAATCCGCTGCGTGCGCGTCACCCATGGCAAGGCCGTGCGACTGGACGGCAAGCGGCCGATGATCAAAAGCCACGTCAACACCTGGCTGCGCCAGCATCCACAGGTGCTCGGCTTCACCTCGTGCCAGGCCAAACACGGTGGTGCCGGCGCGGTTTATGTGATGCTCAAACGTACCATGATGGAAGGTCGCGACGAGTAAAGCTGACGCGTCACGCTTGCAGCGTCGTGTCCGTCACCGTACCCTTGCCCTTTGCGTAAAATCCCACAGGTAGTTTCATGTCCCTGGAACAGAATTACACGGCGATCCTCGGCCAGCTCGGCGAGGACGTTTCCCGCGAAGGCCTGCTCGACACGCCAAAACGTGCCGCCAAAGCCATGCAGTACCTCTGCCGCGGCTATGAACAGACACTGGAAGAGGTCACCAACGGTGCCCTGTTCAGCTCCGACAACAGTGAAATGGTGCTGGTCAAGGACATCGAGTTGTACTCGTTGTGCGAACACCACCTGCTGCCGTTCATCGGCAAGGCTCACGTCGCCTACATCCCGAGCGGCAAGGTCCTGGGCCTGTCGAAAGTGGCGCGGATCGTCGACATGTACGCCCGTCGCCTGCAGATCCAGGAAAACCTCAGCCGCCAGATCGCCGACGCGGTCCAGCAGGTCACCGGTGCCTTGGGCGTCGCGGTGGTGATCGAGGCCAAGCACATGTGCATGATGATGCGCGGTGTGGAAAAGCAGAATTCGACGATGATCACCTCGGTGATGCTCGGAGAGTTCCGTGAAAACGCCGCCACTCGCAGCGAATTCCTCAGCCTCATCAAGTAATTCGCGGCACGAAGAAAACCGGCATTCATCGCCGGTTTTTTTTCGCCTGCAAAAAATCAGGTAAGCTGCGCGCCCTTCTTCATTCGCACCGTGAGGCTTTCAACGTGTTCGTAAAAGCGCTTCGTGTCGGCCTTGGCCAACTGATCATCTTCATCGACTTCATCACCCGCCCAGGCAAGAAGCAGCGTCCGGCGGAAGTTCAGGCACAGGTCAACTCGGCTGCCAAGGGCCTGACGCTGTATCAATTCCACGCCTGCCCGTTCTGCGTGAAGACCCGCCGCACCTTGCGCCGCCTGAATGTGCCGGTGGCACTGCGTGATGCGAAGAACAACGAACAGGATCGCCAGACCCTGCTCGAGCAAGGCGGCAAGATCAAGGTGCCGTGCCTGCGCATTGAAGATAATGGCCAGACCACCTGGATGTATGAGTCCAAGGTGATCATTGATTATCTGGACAAGCGTTTCGCGGCGGCCTGATGTTTTTGTGGTGATCTGACTGACGCCTTCGGGCGGCGTTCCGACGAAGAGGCCCGCACAGGCACCGCAAATCCCGGACAAAAATAAGGTTCTTCACGGATTACCGGGAAAGACGCTCTTGATCTTCATGAAAAAGAATTCGCTGTCCCGGTAACCGTACGCCATCCGCTTAATGACCTTTATTCGATTGTTCATGCCTTCCAGCTG